>Ga0308165_1000245_pt1 | contig 126848 bp, 111 predicted proteins | sample PhyWR2_FD_201032 | JGI IMG/M metagenome (GOLD analysis project Ga0308165, IMG submission 201032) | Phyllosphere microbial communities from UC Gill Tract Community Farm, Albany, California, United States - DLSLW.R2 | ecosystem: Host-associated > Plants > Phyllosphere > Unclassified | place... | reverse complement strand
TGGCACGCGGTGGCCTGCGTCCGGGTGACATCCTGAGCCGCATTTTCGACAAGCCGCTGGCCATCATGTCCACCAGCTCCTACCGCGCCGAAGCCGGCACGGTGCAGGGCCACCTGGACATCGCGCGCTTCATCACCACGCCCAAGGGCGAGATCGCCGGGCGCGTGCTGCTGGTCGACGACCTCGCGGATTCGGGCCTCACGCTCAACGCCGTGGTCGGCATGCTCAAGGACAACTACGCGCCCATCACCGAGCTGCGCAGCGCCGTGATCTGGACCAAGGGCCTGTCGACCTTCAAGGCCGACTACTCGGTGGAATTCCTGCCGACCAATCCCTGGATCCACCAGCCGTTTGAAAGCTACGACAATCTGGGTCCGCAGAAGCTGCTGGAGAAATGGAAGCTGTAAGCTTGCATTGACCGCACGACAAAGACCGCTTCGGCGGTCTTTTTTCATGGCGCGCCAGTGTTGGTTTTAGATGACAGCCTGCGCCCCGCATGCGCCGGTGCACCGCGGTGGGGCAGCGCTGGCGATACACTGCAGACACTCTAGAAAGTGGTGGTTTGTGAAGCGCAATTCTCCCCTGCAGCGACGTGCTGCGCTGGCATTCATCGGACTGGCCGGACTGAGCGCCAAAGCCGTTTTTGCAGCGGCTCCTTCGGCGGCTGCGGTCTCGGCTCCGGCCAGGGCCGCTCCCGTGGCAGCCCCGGCCAAGGCAGTGCCGCTGCCGCCTATCTTTGTGCTCAATTCGCTCGACGCCTCGGTCAGCGTGATCGATCCCGAGCGCTGGGTCGAGACCTCGCGCATCCCGACCGGCAAGGAGCCGCACCATCTCTATCTCACGCCCGACGAGAAATCGCTGATCGTGGCCAATGCGCTGGGCGATTCGCTCACTTTCCTCGACCCGCGCACCGCCCAGGTGCAGCGCGTGGTGCGCGACATCATCGACCCCTACCATCTGCGCTTCAGCCCCGACATGAAGTGGCTGGTCACGGCCGCCAACCGGCTGGACCACATCGACTTCTACCGCTGGGACGGCCAGCAGCCGACGCTCGCCAAGCGCGTGACGACGGCCAAGACGCCCAGCCATCTGTGGATCGATGCGCGCAGCGCCACGCTGTACTCGACGATGCAGGACAGCGACGAGCTGGTCGCCATCGACATGGCCACCCAGGTCATCACCGCGCGCGTGCGCACTGGCGCCATGCCGGCCGACATCTATGGCAGCCCCGATGGCCGCCGGCTGTATATCGGCCTCACGGGCAGCGACAGCGTGGAGGTGTTCGACATTTCCGCCGGCCCGCCGCGCAACCTGGCGCTGATCAAGACCGGCAAGGGCGCGCATGCGTTTCGCGCCGCGGGTGACAAGCGCCATCTGTATGTCAGCAACCGCGTGGCCAACACCATAGGCAAGATAGACATGCAGACCCAGCAGCTGGTCGACACCTATCCCGCGCCCGGTGGCCCGGACTGCATGGAAGTCTCGGCCGACGGCCGCTACATCTATGTCAGCTCGCGCTGGGCGCGCAAGCTGTCGGTGATAGACACCGTCGAGAAGAAAGTCGTGCGCCAGGTCAATGTCGGCAAGTCGCCCCATGGCGTCTGGACGCTGGCCCATGCGCCGCGCTGACGCCATGCGCCGTCTGCCTGTCTGCCTGCTGGCCCTGGCGCTGCTGCCCCTGGCGGCCGGTGCTGCAGATGCCTGCAAGCCGGTGTATCTGACGTTTGACACCGGCCACATGGGTGTGGCGCCGCTGATCGCCGAAGTGCTCAAGCGCCAGCAGGTGCAGGTGACTTTCTTTGGCGCCAACGAGGCGACCAAGGAGGGCGATGGCAGCCTGGGCGATCACTGGGCGCCCTGGTGGCGCGCACGCGCCGCCGAAGGCCATGCTTTTGCCTCGCACACCTGGACGCATGCCTACTGGCGCGCGGATGCGGGCACGGCGGCCGCGCCGGCTTTCCGTGTCAAGCCTTCGGCCGGGCCGCGCGAAAACGAAACCTATACGCTCAGCGCCGCCGGCTATTGCGCCGAGATCAGCCAGGCCGCCGACCGGCTGCAGCAGATCACGGGCAAGAAGCCGCTGCCACTGTTTCGCGCGCCCGGCGGCAAGACCTCACCGGCGCTGCTGGCCGCGGCCAAGTCCTGCGGCTGGGCGCATGTGGGCTGGTCGCCCGCGGGCTTTCTGGGCGATGAGCTGCCCAGCGAGCGCTTCAGCAACAAGGCCTTGCTGAACCAGGCACTGCAGCGCATACGCAGCGGCGACATCCTGCTGGCCCATCTCGGCATCTGGTCGCGCAAGGACGCCTGGGCGCCGGCCGTGCTCGAGCCGCTGCTGGTCGGGCTCAAGCAGCAGGGCTTTTGCTTTCGCACGCTGGACACCCATCCCGATTACCGTGATTGGATAGCCAAGCAGCGCTGAGGTCGATGGCAGTGCGGCGCGCGGCTAGCGGCGCGCGGCTAGCGGCGCGCGGCTAGCGGTGCGCGACTAGCGGCGTTGCGGCGCGAAAAGCGAACGCGTCAATTGCGCCAGTGCATGATCCGCGGGCATGGCCAGCGCGAACAGCGCCTCGGCGCGCTGCACATGGGCGGCCAGAATCCGCCGCGTGCTCGACGCACCGACCAGCGCCACCAGGGTCGGCTTGCCCACGTCCTGCAGGCAATCCTTGCCCAGCGCGGATGCGTCCATTTCGCCGTCTGCCAGATCATCGGCCAGCTGGAAGGCCTGGCCCAGTTCCTGCGCCGCTTCGCGCATCATGGCCCGGGTGGACGCGCCGGCGCCGGCCGCCAGGCCCGCGAGTTCAAAGGCCGCGGTGAACAGCGCGCCAGTCTTTTGCTGATTGGTCTGTGCGATCTGCGGCGTCGTGCGCGCCGGCCCGCTGGCATGCAGGTCGCGGTATTGGCCGCTCACCAGACCGTCGATGCCGACGGCATCCGACAGCACGCTGACCATGTCGGTGCGCACCAATGGCGCCAGCCCGGGCGCCGTCGCGGTGATGCGCCAGGCGCAGGCCAGCAGGGCAATGGCGGCGAGCATGGCCACGTCCTCACCGAATGCGATGTGTACCGTGGGCTGGTTGCGGCGCAGCTTGGCGTCGTCCATGCACGGCAGGTCGTCGAGAAACAGCGAGGCCGCATGCACCATCTCGAGCGCGCAGGCCGCGTCCAGTACATCCGCGGGCTTGACGCCAAAACCGCGGGCCGCAAGCAGCAGCAGCAGCGGCCGCACGCGTTTGCCCGGAGCCAGCACGCCGTAGCGCATGGCGGCGGCCACGCGGTTGTCCGGCGCGGCCGGCTCGGGCAGCAACTCGTCCAGCCGCGCGTTGACGCTCGCGCACAGCTCGGCCAGCAAGCGGTCCTGCGCGCTCTCGGGCGTTGAGTCAGCGGCAGCGGAAAGCGGCGAAAGAGCGTGCATGGCGAACATGGAAGGTGTAGGGCAGGGCACCGCCAAGCGAAGCGGTATCAGCACCTTAGTCAGAAAGTCGGCGGCGGTGGACTTCGCCGAGAAAAGTTGCGCTTCCGTCCTACAGCCGTGCCGTACACAATAGCCAGGAACCATCTCGCCTGCCTGCCGGTCCATTGGCAGCGTCATCACTCCATGCACTTCGCCTTTATCGCTCCGCCTTTCACCAGCCATGTGCGCGCCCTCGAGGCGCTGGCGGCCGTGCTGCTGAACCGGGGTCACCGGGTGAGCTGGCTGCACCAGATCGATGTCGCCGCCGTGCTGCGCGACCCCCGCATAGGCTTTCAGGCGCTGGGCGCGCATAGCCATCCCGCCGGGCGCCTTGCAGCCATCGTGGCCCGCGCGGCCAACCCCGGCGGGCCGCTGGGCCTGCGCCGCGTGATCGGCGATGTGGCCGCGGGCACCGACATGCTGTGCCGCGAGGCGCCAGCCTGGCTGGAACGGCTGGGCGTGGAAGCCATCGTCGCCGACCAGATGGAAGCCGCGGGCGGACTGCTGGCCGACGGCCTGGGTCTGCCCTTTGTTTCAGTGGCCTGCGCCTTGCCGGTCAACCGCGATGCGCGCGTGCCCCTGCCCGTGATGCCCTGGGGCTATGCCGCCGACCAGCGCGGCGAACGGCTCAACGCAGGCAGTACGCGGGTCTATGACTGGATGATGGGGCAACATGAAACGGTCATCCGGCAGCATGCCGCCCGCTTCGGCTTGACGGACCGGCGCACGCTGGCCGACTGCGTGTCGCCACTGGCGCAGATCAGCCAGACCACGGCGGGTTTTGACTTTCCACGCAGTGCGCCGCAGCCGCATTTTCACCATGTCGGCCCCCTGCGCGGGCCGCTGGCGGCCGAGCCGGCGCTGGATCTGCCGCTGGATGCGTTGCGGCCTTTCGTGTTCGCGTCACTGGGCACGCTGCAGGGCCACCGCTACGGCCTGTTCGAGCGCATTGCCCAGGCCTGCCGCGCCGAGGGCCTGCAGCTGCTGATCGCACATTGCGATCGCCTGAATGACGCGCAAGCCGCGGCTCTGGTGCGGGCCGGGGCGACGGCTGTCACCGGCTTCGCGCCGCAGCGCGCGGCGTTGGCGCGCGCCGATGTGGTGGTGACGCATGCCGGTCTCAACACCGCGCTCGATGCGCTGGAAGCGGGCACGCCGCAACTGGCCCTGCCCATTGCCTTCGACCAACCCGGCGTGGCCGCGCGCATCGCGCATGCCGGCACCGGGCTCAAGCTGCTGCCGCCGCTGGCGCGCGGCACCACGCTGCGGCGCGCCTTGCGCAGATTGCTGGGCGAGCCCCATTTCGCCGACCGCAGCCGCGAACTGGGCCGGGAAATCGCGCTGTCGGGCGGCGCCGAACGTGCGGCCGATCTGACGGAAGCGGCACTGCGCCCGTTCCACCGGGCGGTGGCGCATGGCTGAGGTACCGGCCGCCGAGAATCTGGCTGCCGATCTGCTGCTGGTCGGCGGCGGGCTGGCCAATGGCCTCATCGCCCAGCGCCTGCGGCAGGCGCATCCCGATCTGCGGCTGCTGCTGCTGGAGGCCGGCCCCGCGCTGGGGGGCAATCACACCTGGAGTTTCCATGCGACCGATCTCACGCCGGCCCAGCGCGCCTGGATCGCCCCCTTTGTGGTGCATCGCTGGCCGGCGCATGAGGTGGTGTTCCCGGGCTACCACCGGCGCATCGCTGGCGAATATTGCAGCGTCACTTCGCAGCGCTTCGATCAGGTGCTGCGCGCGCTGCCGGGCCTGGCGCTGCGTTTGCACTGTGCGGTGGAGAGCGTGGCGGCCACCAGCGTGCGGCTGGCAGATGGTCGCACGCTGCGCGCACGCACGGTGATTGACGCGCGCGGCGCGCCGCCGACCGCACATCTGGCGCTGCGCTTTCAGAAATTCCTGGGTCAGGAGCTGCGCCTGACCGCGCCCCACGGACTCACGGCGCCGGTGCTGATGGATGCCACCGTCGACCAGATCGATGGCTATCGCTTTGTCTATGTGCTGCCGCTCACCGCCGACACGGTGCTGGTCGAGGACACGGTCTATGCCGATGGCGCCGAGCTGTCGCGCGAGCGCCTGCGCCGCCATATCGCCGACTATGTGGCGGCCCGCGGCTGGCGCGTGGCGGCGCTGCTGCGCGAGGAGGAGGGCGTGCTGCCGATCGCGCTGGCGGGGAATGCCCAGGGGCTGTGGCGGGCCGCGTCGGGCGTGGCCCAGGCCGGGCTGGGCGCGGCGCTGTTCCATCCGACGACCGGCTATTCGCTGCCGCAAGCCGTGCGTCTGGCCGATGCGCTGGCGGCGTTGCCGCGCAGCACCTGGGATGATCCGGCGCAGGTGTTTGCCGCCGTCCAGGCGCATGCACTGGCGCACTGGCGCGCGACCGGCTTCTTCCGCCTGCTCAACCGCATGCTGTTCCTGGCGGCGGCGCCGGCCGCGCGCCGCGCCGTGATGCAGCGCTTTTACGGCCTGCCGACCCCGCTGATCGCGCGCTTCTACGCCGGGCTTCCGTCCCTGGCCGACAAGGCGCGCATCCTGACCGGGCGTCCCCCGGTGCCTGTCGTGGCCGCACTGCGTGCGGCCGTTCTTCCCGTGCCCGCTGTCTCCGCCGTGGCGCCACCTTCCTCCCATTCCTCCACGCCATGAACGAATCTCACTCATCAGCCAGCACGGCCGCGGTCATAGGCTCGGGCTTCGGCGGCCTGGCACTGGCCATGCGGCTGCAGGCCGCGGGCGTGCGCACCACCGTGTTCGAGTCGCGCGACAAGCCCGGCGGCCGCGCCTATGTCTACCACGACCAGGGCTTCACCTTCGATGCCGGTCCGACGGTGATCACCGATCCTTCGGCGCTCGAAGAGCTGTTTGCGCTGTCGGGCCGGCGCCTGGCGGACTACGTCGAGCTGCTGCCGGTGGCTCCGTTCTACCGCCTGTGCTGGGAGGATGGCACCACGCTGGATTACGCCAACGACCAGGCGGCGCTCGACGCCCAGCTGCGCGCGCTGTCGCCGCCGGACGTCGAGGGCTACCAGCGCTTTCTGGCGTATTCGCGTGCGGTGTTCGAGGAGGGCTATCGCAAGCTGGGCACCGTGCCTTTCCTGAACTTCCGCGACATGGTGGCCGCGGGGCCGGCGCTGGTGAAGCTGCAGGCCTGGCGCAGCGTCTACAGCCAGGTGGCGGCGTTCATCCAGGACGAGAAGCTGCGCCAGGTGTTCTCCTTCCACTCGCTGCTGGTGGGCGGCAATCCGTTCGAGACCAGCGCCATCTATGCCTTGATCCATGCGCTCGAGCGCGAGTGGGGCGTGTGGTTTCCGCGCGGCGGCACGGGCGCGCTGGTCCAGGGCATGCGGCGCTGCTTCGAGGACATGGGCGGCACGCTGCACCTGTCCACGCCGGTGGAGCGCATCGAGGTCGAGGCCGGGCGCGTCACGGGCCTGGTCGCGGCCGGCCAGCGCCACGCGTTCGACCAGGTGGCGTCCAATGCGGACGTGGTGCACACCTACGAGCGCCTGCTGGGCCATACCGCGCGCGGCCAGGCCGAGGCCAGGCGCCTCAAGCGCAAACGCTTCAGCATGTCGCTGTTCGTCGTGCACTTCGGGCTGTCGCGGCCGCAGCCGCAGCTGCAGCACCACACCGTGTGCTTCGGCGCGCGCTACCGCGAACTGATACACGAAATCTTTCATGGCAGCGAGATTCCCGAGGACTTCTCGCTCTATCTGCACGCACCCTGCGTGACCGATCCCTCGCTTGCGCCGCCCGGTTGTTCCAGCCACTACGTGCTGGCCCCGGTGCCGCACCTGGGCAATGCACCGGTCGACTGGTCGGTTGCCGGCCCGCGCCTGCGCGACCGCATCTTCGACTACCTGGAGCAGCACTACATGCCCGGGCTGCGGGACAGCCTGGTGACCAGCCGCATGTTCACGCCCGAGGATTTCCAGACCGAACTGAACGCCCACCACGGCTCGGCGTTCTCGCTGGAGCCGGTGCTGACCCAGAGCGCCTGGTTTCGCCCGCACAACCGCGATGCCGAGATTCCCAACCTGTACATCGTGGGCGCCGGCACGCATCCGGGCGCGGGCGTGCCCGGCGTCGTGGGTTCGGCCAAGGCCACGGCCGGCCTGATGCTCAGCGAGGCGCGGCCATGACGGCCGCCCGCGAGAGCGGCCAGGCGCGGCTGGTCGCCCATGGCACGGCGGCCATACGCACCGGCTCGCACAGCTTTGCCGCGGCGGCGCGGCTGTTCCCGCCTGCCGTGCGTGAGGGCGCGGTGATGCTCTATGCCTGGTGCCGGCATTGCGACGATGTGGTCGACGGCCAGTCCCTGGGCCATGGCCAGCGCAGCGGCGAACGCAGCGATGGCGTGGCCGCGCTGGCGCAGCTGCGCGCGGCCACGCGGCTGGCCTGCGCCGGCATGCCGGGCGACGATCCGGTGTTTGCCGGCCTGGCCGAGGTGGTGCGCCGCCACCGCATTGCCCCCGTCTATTTCGAGCACCACCTCGACGGTTTTGCCATGGACGTGGCCGGCCAGCGCTATGTGACGCTGGAGGACACGCTCACCTACTGCTGGCGCGTGGCCGGGGTGGTCGGCGTGATGATGGCGCAGATCATGGGCCGCAGCGATGCGGCCACGCTGGACCGGGCCTGCGACCTGGGCATGGCCTTCCAGCTCACCAACATCGCGCGCGACGTGGTCGAGGACGCCGCCATAGGCCGCATCTACCTGCCCGCCGAATGGCTGGCCGCCGAAGGCCTGCCCGCGGACGCGACGCTGGCCGAGCCGCGCCATCGCGCCGCGCTGGCGCGCGTGGCGCAGCGGCTGGTACAGACCGCCGAACCCTATTACGACGCGGCCATGGGCGGTCTGGCGGCGCTGCCGCTGCGCTCGGCCTGGTCGATTGCCACGGCGCGCAGCGTCTACCGCGCCATCGGCCGCAAGGTGCAGGCGCGCGGTCCGGCCGCATGGGATACACGGGCCCGGACCAACCGGGCAGAGAAGCTAGCCTGGGTGGCGACCGCCGCCGCGCAGGCCCTGGCTTCGCGCACGCGCCCGCCGCAGGCCCGCGGCGCGGGCTTGTTCCAGCGCCCGGCTTGAATCCCTCAGGTGCCGGGCGTGCGCCGATCCCGGCGGATGCGCTGCACTTCCTGCAGGCGCTGCTTGAGCCGCGCGGGCGCGGGTGCCCATAGAAAGCCAAACGAGACGCAGCCTTCGCGCCCATGCACCGCGTGGTGCAGGCGGTGTGCCTGGTACAGGCGTTTCAGATAGCCCGAGCGCGGCACCCAGCGCCAGGGCCAGCGCTTGTGCACCAGCCCGTCATGGACGATGAAGTACAGCGCGCCATAGAGCGTCATGCCCGCGCCCACCCACTGCAGCGGCCAGCGTCCCGCGGTGCCCAGTGCAATGAGCACAATGGCCACGCCGGCGAAAACCAGCGCATACAGGTCGTTTTTCTCGAACCAGCCCGCAGCCGGCTCGTGGTGCGAGCGGTGCCAGCCCCAGCCCCAGCCATGCATGATCCAGCGATGGGCGGCCCAGGCAAAGATCTCCATGCCGGCGACGGTGGCCAGCACGATTCCTAGCGCGGCGAAGGGTGTGTTCATGAGGTGGGACAATGCGGCGCGGCGCGCTGCACAAGGCGTGCAGCATCAAGGCATGCTAACTGATACCGACTGGCCGTGGCGAAGAATGGCCGTCGGGCATGCTGCCGGGTGTTTCGCGGATTGATTGTTCTGAGTGGAGAGCGCATGCAGGCATTGGTGGATTGGTTCAACGCGGCGCAGCAGGCGCTGTTTGAAGGAGTGGTGCAGCCCTTGCTGTTTGGCCTGGGCATGGCGCACCTGCTCGAGGATGGCTACACGGCCACCGGCTGGCTGCTGGTCGGCCTGATACAGCTCGCGGTGATGGTGCTGCTGATCGCGCCGCTGCAGCGCCTGTGGCCGGTCGAGGCCGTGACCGACCGGCGCGCCATCCGCGTGGACATCTGCTACACGCTGATCCACAGGCTGGGCCTGTTCCGCATCGCGCTGTTCTTCTCCATCGATCCGCTGTGGGACCACCTCATCGGCACGTTGCGCGTCTGGGGCCTGCCCACCTACCATCTTGACAACCTCTGGCCCGGCATCACCGACCAGGCCTGGGTCAGCCTGGTGCTGTATCTCGTGGTCTTCGACCTGCTGGACTACTGGATACACCGTGGCCAGCACCAGATCGGCTGGTGGTGGAAGCTGCATGCGCTGCACCATTCGCAGCGCCAGATGACGATGTGGAGCGACAACCGCAACCATCTGCTCGATGACCTGCTGCGCGACAGCATCATCGTGCTGGTGGCGCAGCTGATCGGCCTGGCGCCCGGCCAGTTCGTGGCGATTGTGGCGATCACCCAACTCAGTGAAAGCCTGCACCACGCGAATCTGCGGCTGTGGTTCGGCCGCGTGGGCGAGCGCCTGTGGGTCAGCCCGCGCTTCCATCGCCGCCATCACACCATCGGCATAGGCCACGAAACCCAGGCCGGCACGCGTGCGCGTCTGGGCGGCAACAACTTCGGCGTGCTGCTGCCCTGGTGGGACATGCTGTTTCGCACCGCCAATTTCGAGCTGCGCTATGACCCTACCGGCATCCGGGATCAGGTCGAACCCGATGCCCAGGGTCGCGTGCGCGACTATGGCCAGGGCTTCTGGACCCAGCAATGGCGCGGGGTACTGCGTTTGCTGGATCGCGCTTGAAGCCCGCAATCGGTATGCTAGGGGGCATGCGACTGCTTATCGACTCCTTCTGGCGTGCAGCAGCTTATTGCCTGCACAAACGGGTGATCCTCTGGTCCCTCGTCCCGCTGCTGTTCATGGCGCTGCTTTGCGTCGTGCTCGGTTACTTCTTCTGGGGGCCCACGGTGCTGTGGGCGCAAGGGCTGCTGGACGGCGCGAGCTGGCTGCAGACCGTCTGGGGCTGGCTGCAGGCGCGCGGCCTGGGCTTTGGCGCGGACGCCGTGGCGCCGGTGCTGGTGGTGCTGGTGGCCATGCCCATCATCGTCGTGCTGTCGCTGCTGCTGGTGGCGCTGTGCATGGCGCCGGCGCTGGTGCGGCTCGTGGCCGAGCGCCGCTTTGCGCTGCTGGAACGCAAGCAGGGCGGCTCCTTCGCCGCCAGCCTGGCCTGGTCGCTGGGCTCGACACTGATTGCCCTGATCGCGCTGGTGGTCTCGGTGCCGCTGTGGTTCGTGCCGCCGCTGGTGCTGATCATCCCGCCGCTCATCTGGGGCTGGCTCACCTACCGTGTGATGGCCTTCGATGCGCTCGCCGAACATGCGAGCAAGCGCGAGCGGCGCGTGCTGTTCGTGCGCCACCGCTACGGCCTGATGCTGATGGGCGTGATCTGCGGCTACCTGGGTGCGGCGCCGGCCATCGTCTGGGCCTCGGGCATGCTGTTCCTGGCCGCGTTCTGGGTGCTGATACCGCTGGCGATCTGGATCTATGCGCTGGTGTTTGCGTTTTCCTCGCTGTGGTTTGCGCATTACTGCCTGGCCGCGCTGGCCGCCATGCGCGCCAACCCGCCATCGGCCGAGGCCGAGGAAGTGGTGCCGCCCCTGGCGCCGCCGCTGTCGCCTGCGGTCTCGCCGCCCGCGAATTCCACCGGCGCCGCGCCCCTTTCCCCTCCCCACAAGTGAGCCTTCATGGATTTGCAGTTTGGCGCCATCATCATTGGCGATGAGATTCTTTCGGGTAAACGGGCGGACAAGCATCTGCCCAAGGTGATTGAACTGTTGGCCGCGCGTGGCCTGTCCCTGTCCTATGCGGAATACATTGGCGATGACCGCCCGCGGCTGACGGCCGCGCTGGAGCGGGCCTTCGACAGCGCCAGCGTGGTGTTTTCCTTTGGCGGCATAGGCGCCACGCCCGACGACCATACGCGCCAGTGCGCGGCCCAGGCGCTGGGCGTGCCGCTGGCGCTGCACCCCGAGGCCGTGGCGCTGATCGGGCAGCGCATGCGCGACGTGGCGGCCGAGAAGGGCGAAGTCTTCGACCCCGACCGCCCCGACAACGTGCATCGCCTGCAGATGGGCAATTTCCCGCAGGGCGCACGCATCATTGCCAACCCGTACAACAAGATCCCCGGCTTTTCCTGCAGCGGCCGCGCGGGCGGCGCCGTGCACTTCGTGCCGGGCTTTCCAGTCATGGCCTGGCCCATGGTGGAGAGCGTGCTCGACCAGCTCTATGCCCCGCTGTTCCATGGCCCTGCACGCCAGGAGAGATCGGTGCTGGTGTTCGGCATCGGGGAGGCTACACTCACGCCGCTGATGCAGCAGCTCGAAGCCGTGCATGACGGCATCCGGGTCTTCAGCCTGCCCAGCGTCGACCATCCGGTGCATGGCGCCCATGTCGAACTTGGCATCAAGGGCCTGGCCGCCACGGTGGACCAGGCCTGGCCTGCACTGATTGAGGGATTGCACTCTATTGGTGCAAATTGGAGCACCGAAGTGGTGCGTAATGCGTGAATTTTTTCAGCATCCGTGGACTGCACTGTTTTGGTGAGGTTCAGGGATGCTCCGGTAAGGTGCTTGGCCCCCTCAGGGATAAGCGCCAGTGCGGATAAGGCAGGCAGGGCAGCGCGCAAAGTTGGCACGCAAACTGCTTGAAGTACCGCAACAATTTTTTGTACAAGCCGTTTTTGCAGGAGACCCTGATGGCTAAGACCGTTGCAGATGTGATGAAGATGGTGAAGGAGAACGAGGTCAAGTTTGTTGACCTGCGTTTCACCGATACCCGTGGCAAGGAACAGCACGTCACCGTGCCCGTGTCGCACTTCGATGAAGACAAGTTCACTTCGGGCCATGCATTTGACGGCTCCTCGGTGGCTGGCTGGAAGGGCATTGAAGCCTCGGACATGCAACTCATGCCCGATCCCAACACCGCCAACATCGATCCCTTCTTTGAAGAGACCACGCTGTTCCTGCAGTGCGACGTGATCGAGCCCAGCGACGGCAAGGCCTATGACCGCGACCCGCGTTCCATCGCCAAGCGCGCCGAAGCCTACCTGAAGGCATCGGGCCTGGGCGATACCGCCTACTTCGGACCCGAGCCCGAATTCTTCATCTTCGACGGCGTGCGCTGGACGAACGAACCCGGCCACGTGAGCTTCGAGATCGAAGAGTACGAAGCTCCCTGGAACACCGGCACCAAGTTCGACTCGGGCAACCGCGGCCACCGTCCCACGACCAAGGGCGGCTACTTCCCCGTGCCTCCCGTCGACAGCACGCAGGACATGCGCGCTGAAATGTCCCTGATTCTCGAATCGCTGGGCATTCCGGTCGAAGTGTTCCACCACGAAGTGGCGGGCGCCGGCCAGAACGAAATCGGTACGCGCTTCTCCACCCTGGTGGAACGCGCCGACTGGACGCAGCAGCTGAAGTACGTGGTCTGGAACGTGGCCAACACCTACGGCAAGACCGCGACCTTCATGCCCAAGCCCTACGCCGGCGACAACGGCTCCGGCATGCACGTGCACCAGTCGATCTGGAAAGACGGCAAGAACCTGTTTGCCGGCGACGGCTATGCCGGTCTGTCCGACTTCGCGCTGTACTACATCGGCGGCATCATCAAGCACGCCCGTGCGCTGAACGCCATCACCAACCCCGGCACCAACAGCTACAAGCGCCTGGTGCCCGGCTTCGAAGCTCCGGTGAAGCTGGCCTACTCGGCCAAGAACCGCTCGGCTTCGATCCGCATTCCCTACGTTGCGAACCCCAAGGGCCGCCGTATCGAAGCGCGCTTCCCCGATCCACTGGCCAACCCCTACCTGTGCTTCTCGGCACTGATGATGGCCGGTCTGGACGGCGTGGAAAACAAGATCCATCCCGGCGAAGCCGCGACCAAGGATCTGTACCATCTGCCCCCGGAAGAAGACAAGCTGGTGCCCACCGTGTGCCACAGCCTGGACCAGGCCCTCGAAGCGCTGGACGCCGACCGCGGCTTCCTGACCAAGGGTGGCGTGTTCTCGGACTCCATGCTCGATGCCTACATCGAACTGAAGATGACCGAAGTGACGCGTTTCCGCCAGGCAGTGCACCCCGTCGAATACGACATGTACTACTCGCTGTGATTGCACGCCGGCCCGCAAGGGCTGGCGCCACAGAAAAAGCGGCGCAAGCCGCTTTTTTTTCGCCCTTGCAGTGCGCGCGCACCGCACCGTGCCACGGGTAAATTCTCCTGTTTGTCACCGGATCAGGCGATACTGGGGGACAGAGCGCCGGGCGGGATTGCCGGCGCCGCAGACCGAGGGAACGTCATGAAGAAACTGCTGCTACTCCTGTTGTTGCCGCTGCTGGCGCCGCTGGCGTCGGCCCAGAGCACGATCTACCGCTGTGGCAACGAATACACCAACAACGCAAGCCGCGCCAAGGAGCAGGGCTGCAAGCCGGTTGAAGGCGGTCATGTGACCGTGATCCATGGCAGCGGCCTGCCCGCGGTGGCACCCGCGGCCGCGGCCCCGGCCGCGCGCGGCAGCGCCCCGGCGCCGCGCGCCGACAGCAGCGCCCAGCGCGCACGCGACTCCGACGCCCGTGCCATCCTGCAAGGCGAGCTTGCCAAGTCGCAGGAGCGCATGGCCCAGCTGGAGCTCGAATACAACAATGGCTACCCCGAGCGCTCGGCGCTGGAGCTGCGCAATCCGCAGGCCCATATCGATCGCACCGCGGGCCTCAAGGCGCAGATCGCGCGCTACCAGAGCGACATTGCCGGGCTGCGGCGTGAAATTGCGCGCCTGCCGGCGGCCGAGTCCGGCGCGGCCGGCGTGCCCGTGAACTGAAGACCTCCATGCCTCTTTCCCCTGAGATCCAGCGCGCCGAGAGCGCCTACCATGTGTTTGATTCGCTGTGCACGCTGACGGCGGTGCTGCAGCTCGACGGCGCGGTGCTGTTTGCCAACGCGGCGCTGGAAAATGCGCTGGGGCTGTCGCGGCGCCTGCTCGAAGGCTGCGATTTTTCCGAGCATTTTGCCGACCCCACGCTGCTGCACAAGGCCATGGATGGGGCGCGCGTGCAGGACTACGCGGCCCTGCGTTTCGAGGCCAGCCTGCGCCGCCAGGCGAAGGAGCCGATTCCCATGCAGGTGATCGTGTCGATTGCCGAAGGCTCGGGCCATGTGCTGCTGGAGATGTCGCCGCTGGAGCAGCAGGTGCGCCAGGACCGCGAGGAGCGGCTGATCGAGCAGACCCAGGCGCACAAGGAGCTGATCCGCAACCTGGCGCACGAGATCAAGAACCCGCTGGGCGGCATCCGCGGCGCGGCGCAGCTGCTGGAGATGGACCTGGAATCGGCCGAGATGCGCGAGTACACCCAGGTGATCGTGCACGAGGCCGACCGGCTGCAAAGCCTGGTCGACAGGCTGCTCGCGCCGCACCGCCACCCGCATCTGATCGGCGACGTCAATATCCACGAAGTCTGCGAGCGCGTGCGCTCGCTGGTGCTGGTTGAATACCCGCAGGGCCTGAGCGTGCGGCGCGACTACGACACCTCGATTCCCGAGTTCCGCGGCGACCGCGCCCAGTTGATCCAGGCGGTGCTGAACATCGTGCAGAACGCCGCGCAGGCGCTGTCGGCGCGCATCGCGCAGGGTGACGCCTGCATCACCTTGCGCACGCGCGTGGCGCGCCAGGTAACTTTTGGCAAACAGCGCTACCGCCTGGCATTGGAATTGCATGTGATAGACAACGGACCGGGCGTGCCAGAGACCATCAGGGACAGGATTTTCTATCCTCTGGTGTCTGGACGGGATGGCGGATCGGGTCTGGGGCTGACGTTGGCCCAGACCTTTGTGCAGCGGCACGATGGCTTGATCGAATGCGAGAGCCAGCCGGGCTGCACCGATTTCCGCATTCTCATCCCCTTGCCCTGAGGTCCCTGACAAACCCAATGCGGAAGGAAGTAGGAAAGTATGAAGCCGATCTGGATAGTAGATGACGACCCTTCGATCCGCTTCGTCCTGGAAAAGGCCTTGGCACGCGAAAACCTGCCGACCCGCAGCTTCACCAACCCACGTGAAGTGCTGGACGCCCTGGCCGACATAGACAGCAGCGATGCCGCGCGCCAGCCGCCCCAGGTGCTGGTCAGCGACATCCGCATGCCCGGCGGCTCGGGCCTGCAGCTGCTCGAGCAGGTGCGCGCCCAGCAGCCCGGCCTGCCGGTGATCATCATGACCGCCTACTCCGATCTGGACAGCGCCGTGTCGGCCTTCCAGCGCGGCGCGTTTGAATACCTGGCCAAGCCCTTCGACCTGCCCAAGGCGGTGGAGCTGATCCGCCGCGCGGTCGAGGAAAGCCAGCGCGAGGAGATCATTGAGGACCAGACGCCGCTCAATGCCGAGATGCTGGGCCAGGCGCCGGCCATGCAGGACGTGTTCCGCGCCATCGGCCGGCTGAGCCAGAGCCAGGTCACGGTGCTGATCACCGGCGAATCGGGCTCGGGCAAGGAGCTGGTGGCGCGCGCGCTGCACAAGCACTCGCCGGTGTCGGGCGGCCCGTTCGTGGCCATCAACACCGCGGCGATTCCCAAGGACCTGCTGGAAAGCGAGCTGTTCGGCCACGAGCGCGGTGCGTTCACCGGCGCCCAGACCCAGCGCCGCGGGCGCTTCGAGCAGGCCGATGGCGGCACGCTGTTTCTGGATGAAATCGGCGATATGCCGTTTGACCTGCAGACGCGCCTGTTGCGCGTGCTGTCCGATGGCCATTTCTACCGCGTCGGCGGCCATGCGCCCGTCAAGTCGCAGGTGCGCGTGATTGCCGCGACCCACCAGGACCTGGAGCAGCGCGTGCGCGAAGGCGGTTTTCGCGAGGATTTGTTCCACCGCCTGAACGTCATTCGTCTGCGCCTGCCGGCGCTGCGCGAGCGGCGCGAGGACGTGCGCATGCTGGCCCGCCACTTCCTGCAACAAAGCGCGCGCCAGCTCGGTGTCGAACCCAAGCGGATTGCCGAATCGGCGTTGCAGCGGCTCGAGGCGTTTTCGTTCCCAGGCAATGTGCGCCAGCTGGAAAACATCTGCCACTGGCTCACGGTGATGGCGCCGGCGCAGCAGATCTCGGTCAAGGATCTGCCGCCCGAAGTGCTGCAGGAGCCCGCGGCCGGCGCCCTGGCCCCCGTGGCCCAGGCCGGCGCGCTGGCGCGCGAGGAGACGCAGCCAGCGAGCGCTGCGCCGGCTTATGTGCCGGCTTTCGCGCCGGCTTTCGCGCCGGCCTTTGCGCCGGCTTTCGCCCCAGTCAGTGCCCTGGCGCCGCCGGAGCCGGACGCCGAGGAATCCGCGGGCAGTGCCGCGCCCACCTGGGAGCCGCTGCTCGATGTGCAGGCGCGCCAGCTGCTTGAAGGCGGCCAGGCCGATGTCTGGGATGTGCTGACCCGGCGCTTCGAATCCCACCTGATCCGCACCGCCTTGCAGGTCACGCATGGCCGGCGCATGGAAGCCGCCCAGCGCCTGGGCATAGGGCGCAACACCATCACGCGCAAGATCCAGGAGCTGGGCCTGGAGGCCGGCGAAGACCACTGAAAACGCGCCGGGGCTGGCCGCGCATGCGGCTGCGCGCCAGCCCCGCGCTGGTGTCGCCTGCGGCGCAGAAGTCATCCCGCTCCTACGCCAGTGCGTCGATCACGCTGACCTGCAGGCTGCGACAACGCGGCGAAAATAAGGCCTTGTTCTTCAGTGCGCGGAGTGTTTTTTGATGGCAAACCCCCGGATTTCCAACTCGTCTTTGTTGCGCCGCACCCAGCGGCAGTTGGGGTGGGGCGAAGAAGGACAGCGTCAGACCGCAGACGCACGCACGGCGGCCAACGGCAAGCGCCGGTCTCAGGTCAGCGACGATGCGCTGCAGGACATGTTCTGGCACGATCATTACCACCTGCAACCCTACTATGTGAACGGTCGCGGCTATGACCAGTATCGGCCAGCCTATGAAATGGGCTGGAAGGCCGCCGCCCAATTTCCCGGTGATTTCGCCTCCGTGGCCGCGGTGCTCGAAGAGCAGTGGCCGGCGCGCAGTGCTGGCAGCCTGCTGAGCTGGCGCCAGGTTTGCGGCGCCGTGCAGGCGGCGTGGGAGCGCGTGCGCCATGCGGAAATGGCAGTCACTCTGTCGCAGCTGGATCTGCTGGCCTTGCTGCAAGGGCTGCAACGCCTCAATCAACAGACGCTGAAGATACTGCAGATGGCGACCTTGCAGCTGCCGTCGGGGCTGCTGCAGCAAATGCTTCAGCGCCATATTCGCGCCTTTGAATCGGCATCGGCCGAACTCGCCCACGAATTTTCCTTGCCTGCCGAGTTGCCTGGCGACCGGCGTTTCCCCCTCTCGTTCTCGCGCGGTTGGGAAACCATCAAGTCGGCCATGCGCCAGCCCAGTCTCAACAGCCTGCTCAATGCCAGCGAGGAAGCAGAGCAACTGCTGGCCATGGCCTATCGCACGGCTTTGCGCGAAAGCTTGCCTGAAGCAGCGCGCACGTTGCTGCAACGCCAGGTCATGGCGGTGCAGCGCGGCATAGAAGCCTTGCACTGGCTGCGCTCCTGTCTGCCGGCCCAGGCCGGAGTAGCCACCGCCGGTCTCAACCGAGGCTGACCACCACTGGAGCGTGATCGCTGGGCTGCGGGTTCTTGCGCGGCGCGCGGTCGATCACGCAGCCGGTGACGCTGGAACGCAGCGCCTCGCTGACCAGGATATGGTCGATGCGAAGGCCGCGGTTCTTCTGGAAACCCAGCATGCGGTAATCCCACCAGGAAAAGCTTTTCTCCGGCTGGTCAAACATGCGGAAGGCGTCATGCATGCCCAGTTCCAGCAGATCGCGGAAATGCTGGCGTTCCTCGGTGGTGTGGTGGATGGTTTCACGCAGGCCTTCGGGGTCGAACGAGTCACGGTCCTCGGGTGCGACGTTGAAGTCACCCACCAGCACCAGGCGCTCATTGGCGGCGAGTTCCTTGCGCACCCACTCGCGCAGGGCTGCCAGCCAGCCCATCTTGTAGGCGAATTTTTCCGAGCCCGGCGCCTGGCCGTTGACGAAATAGCCGTTGATCAGGCGCAGCGGGCCGCTGTCCGTGTCCAGCGTCGCGGCGATGATGCGCGCCTGGGGATCATCATGCTCGGGAATGTTGCGCACCACGTCGCGCGCCGGCGTGCGGCTCAGGATGGCAACGCCGTTATAGGTCTTCTGCCCATGGGTCACCGCGTGGTAGCCCGCTTCCTGCAAGGCCAGCAGCGGAAATTTGTCGTCGGTCAGCTTGAGTTCCTGCAGACCCAGCGCATCGACGGGGTTGGCTTGCAGCCAGTCAAGCACCTGGGGCAGGCGTACGGTGAGGGAATTTACGTTCCAGGTGGCTATTTTCATGGACTGTATTTTCCTTGGATTCTGGCGCAGTGCACGGCGCGTCGCGGATTGTCCGCAGGCAAGGGGGCGGACGCTGCGCCATGGGGCCACGCCATGGCGGACGCGCCATGAAAAAGGCCCAGGAAACTCCTGGGCCCTTGCGTCAAGCAGCGTGGCGCTTAGCCCTTGCGGCAGGCGCTGTCGCGCGCAGAGGCATCGGGCAGACGAAGCGTGCCGGACAGTTCCAGCGACTTGTTGCTGCTGTCGCGTGCCACCAGCTTGTCGAAGGTGATGGTGCCCAGCGTCAGGTTGACCGAGGCGCGGTTGAGGTTGGTGCCGTCCTTGACGAAGTCAAAGGTGGTTCCGCCGATCTTGATGCTGTCGCCATTGAGCGGGGGCGTGGCGCCACCATTGGTATAGGCGTAGCGGATGTCACCCGACATGCCCAGCGTGCGGTCGCCGGCGATCTTGGTGACATTGTCGAAGTTGAATGCGCATTCGTTCGGGCCGGCCGTGCCGGTGTCCTTGACGCCGGTCAGACCGACGTTGGTGCTGCCGTACCAGCCGTTGATGTTGGCGTCGGTGGAGTTGGTGACGTTGAGCACGCCGACATCGCCGCTGGGATCTGGATCGTCATCGTTGCCGCCGCCGCAACCGACAAGCGCCAACGCCAAGCTGGCCGTGGCAAGGTAGAAGAATTTTTTCCGCAGTGGTTGGAAAGTGCGCATTTTTTTGTCCTGGCAAGTTGGGGTAAATCTGTATGGCGTTGTCTGCATCACCACCCGGCCATGTTCGCAAAAGACGACGGTGCTGGCTGGCACAAAAGGAGCGTATCGTTGCCGGAGCAAGGTGACTGCCTCTGTCAGTGCCGACCTACCGCCGCGGCCCGGCGCGCCATCTGGCGATGAAGAAAAAAAAGCGCACGGCGCCAGATGACGTTCGTTCTGGGCTAAAAAGGGTGGTTGTCCGTTGCGTCCTGCAGCGCCGCCTTGCAGGTTCACCTTCCCCATCATCGAAGAGGATTTTCATGAGTTCCAGCTATAAAGATACCCGTCTCCTGATCAACAACCAGTGGCAGGACGCCGCCGATGGCCGCACGCTGGCGGTGACCAATCCCGCCACGGGCAAGGAAATCGGCAAGGTCGCCCATGCCGGCATTGCCGACCTGGACAAGGCCCTGGCAGCGGCGCAAAAAGGCTTCGAGGTCTGGCGTGCCACGTCCGCCGTCGAGCGCCAGCGCATCATGCGCGCGGCCGCGGCCTTGCTGCGCGAGCGCGCCGACGCGATTGCCGAGCTGATGACGCTGGAGCAGGGCAAGCCGCTGGCCGAAGCCCGCGCCGAAGCCCTGGCCTGCGCCGCCATGACCGAATGGTTTGCCGATGAAGGCCGGCGCGTGCATGGCCGCATCGTGCCCGGCGCCAACCCGGCAAGCCACCAGATGGTGCTCAAGCAGCCCATAGGCCCGGTCGCGGCCTTCACGCCCTGGAACTTCCCGCTCAACCAGATCTCGCGCAAGATCGGCCCGGCGCTGGCCACGGGCTGCTCCTTCCTGGTCAAGGCGCCCGAGGAAACCCCGGCCTCGCCCGCGGCCTTCCTGCAGTGTTTCGTCGACGCCGGCCTGCCCGAAGGCGTGGTGGGTCTGGTCTATGGCGACCCGGCCGAGATCTCCGACTACCTGATCGCGCACCCGGTGATCCGCTTCGTGACGTTCACCGGCTCCACCGCCGTGGGCAAGCAGCTCGCGGCCAAGGCCGGCGCGCACATGAAGAAGGTGGTGATGGAGCTGGGCGGCCACGCGCCGGTGATCGTCGCCGAGGACGCCGATGTCGAGATCGCCGTGAAGTCGATAGGCGCGGCCAAGTACCGCAATGCGGGCCAGGTCTGCATCGCGCCCACGCGCTATCTGGTGCATGAGTCGCTGGCCCAGGATTTCCAGAAAGCCTATGTGGCGTTCTCCGAAGGCCTCAAGGTCGGCGACGGCCTGGCCGCGGAAACCAAGATCGGCCCGCTGGTCAACGAGCGCCGCCTGCAGTCCATGCAGAAGATCATGGCCGACATCGAAGCCAAGGGCGGCGACGTCGTGACCGGCGGTCACCGCATTGGCGCTGTCGGCAACTTCTTTGCCCCGACGCTGGTGGTGAACCCGCCGCTGGACTCGATGCTGTTCAACGAAGAGCCCTTTGGCCCGATTGCCGGCATGCGCACCTTCGCCAAGCTCGACGAGGCCATTGCCGAAGCCAACCGCCTGAGCTACGGCCTGTCGGCGTATGCGTTCACGCGTTCGTTCAAGAACGTGCAGACGCTGTCCGAGCGCGTGGCCACGGGCATGCTGTGGATCAACCAGCCCGCGGCGCCCACGGCCGAGCTGCCGTTCGGCGGCATCGGCGATTCGGGCCTGGGCACCGAAGGCGGCCATGAGGCGCTGGAAGAGCACCTGATCAGCAAGGTCGTTGCCGTCACCGGCATCTGATCGAACGCTTGCGCGGCGCGGGCCGCGCAACGGCTGCGCGGCAGTCGGGGTTTGCACCCTGGCTGCCGCGTTGTGCGTTTCAGGGCGGCCTGTTCATGTCGCGCAGCGCGATTTTCGCGCTGGACGGGTGGTTTTGCTGGTATCGGATCAGCCGTCTGAGCAGGTTCTGCGCGCCCTGGTACAGCGCCAGAAATCCAATCAGCACCAGTGATATGAAGATCACATCCTGGACAAGGTAATGCATCGCCATGCCTTCATTTCATTCAGGCGCTGACCTTAGCGCGCCACGCAGCGGCAGGTCGTAAATTCGGCGTAAATTCGCTGTCCCATGGCGGCGCCGGTGCGTGGAAATTTACGCCGAATTTATGTCGGCCGCGGCGATCGGCATAGAGACTTTACGCCGCTGCAACGAATACTTGGAGTTGGCTATTTCGCCATCAAGATTCGTGAAATCTCTATGCGTTTCGGTATCCAAAGCATTCGGCAGGGCGCGCTCCTGGCCACCGGTGTCGTGCTGTGCACGCTGTCCGTCCCAGCCGCCGCCCAGTGGTCGGGCAACATGGCCCTGACTTCGGACTATGTCTGGCGCGGTTCATCGCAGACCCGCGAGAACCCGGCGCCGCAGGGCGGCCTGCGGTTCACCCATGCCTCGGGCCTTTATGCCTCGGTCTGGGGTTCGGCCGTCGAATTCAGGCCCGACAACGGCGCGCGCTCGGAGTTCGATCTGGCCGCCGGCTGGAGCGGCAAGCTGGTCGACGACTGGGCGCTGGACCTGTATCTGCTGCGCTATCAGTACCCATCGGCCACCAGTCGGCTGAACTGGAACGAGCTCAATGCCAGTGCCACCTGGCGCGACAGCTACTGGCTGGCGGTCGGGCATTCGGACAACGCCATGGCCAGCCGTACCCGGGGCAGCTATCTGCTGCTGGGCGCACGCGCGCCCCTCGCGGCGCAGTGGCGCGTGGAAGCGAGCGTGGCGCGCTATGTGCTCGATCGCCGCTATGCCGACAGCTACACCCACGGCGCGGTGGGCGTCGTCTGGGCCTTCAAGGCGCCGTTCGAGGCCCGCCTGACCCTGCATGCGACGGATTCAGCGGCCAAGCGCCTGTTTCCCGGCATGGCCGGCAGCCGCGCCGAGCTTGCGCTCCAAGCCGCTTTCTGAGGGCCATGACATGCCCCATGTCCCTGCTTTTTCCTGGCCTGCACGGAGCCCTGCACCATGATTGAATTTGCCCTGTTTCTTGCGCTGGTGGTCGCCCTTGGCTGGCCGCTGGGCCACTATCTCGCGGCCGTGATGCGCGGCGCGCCTATGCCCAGCGACCGGCTGTTTGGCTGGATCGAACGCCCGCTCTACCGGCTGCTGGGCACGCGGCCCGAGACCGGCATGGGCTGGCGCGGCTATGCCGGCGCCTTCCTGCTGAGCAACCTGGTGCTGGCGTTGCTGGTCTGGGCGCTGTTCATGACCCAGGCCTGGCTGCCGCTGAACCCCGACGGCGTGCCCAACATGTCCTGGGATCTGGCGCTGCACACCATGGTGTCGTTTCTCACGAACACCAACCAGCAGCATTATTCCGGTCAGGCGCAGCTGTCCTATCTGGCGCAGATGACCGGCATCGTCGGTCTGCAGGTGATCTCCCCGGTGATGGGGCTGGCCGTGGTCGTCGCCACCTTGCGCGGGCTGTTTGGCGGGCGCCAGGCGCGGGCCGCGGTCGGCGGCGAAGAGGTCGATGTCGGCAACTTCTGGGCCGACGTGATTCGCGCGACGCTGCGCTTCGTGCTGCCGCTGTGCCTGGTGCTGTCGCTGGCGCTGACCTGGCAGGGCGTGCCCGCAACGCTCGCGGCCGGTCCGGTCGCCAGCCCCGTGGATGCGACGGCCGAGTTCCGCGAACAGAAGATTCCGCTGGGCCCCGTGGCGCCGATGGTGGCCATCAAGCAGCTGGGCAGCAATGGCGGCGGCTGGTATGGCCCGAACAGCACCGTGGCGCTGGAGAACCCCACGCCGCTGACCAACTTCCTGCAGATGCTGGCGATCGCGCTGATTCCGGTGGCCATCATTTTCATGGTCGGGCCGTTCACCGGACGGCGCCGGTTTGGCGCGATGGTGTTCGCCACCATGCTGGCCATGTCGGTGATCTCCAGCGGCTTGTCGCTCTGGTCGGAGGCGCACTCCGCCAGCGCGCAGGACATCGCGTTGATGGAAGGCAAGGAAGTGCGCCTGGGCGCCGAGGCCTCGGCGCTGTGGGCGGCCACGACCACCCAGGTCAACAATGGCTCGGTCAATCTGATGCTGGACTCGGCCGCGCCGCTGACCGGCCTGGTGGCGATGTCCAACATGCTGATCAATGCCATCTGGGGCGGGGTCGGCTGCGGACTGCAGCAGTTCATCGTCTATCTGCTGCTGAGCGTCTTCATTGCCGGGCTGATGACGGGCCGCACGCCCGAGCTGTTCGGCCGCAAGATCGAAGGGCCCGAGGTCAGGCTGCTGGCCGTGCTGGTGCTGTGGCAGCCGCTGGTGATCCTGGGCTTCACCGCCGCGGCGCTGGCCATACCTGGCCTGGCCGGCAATTCCAACCCGGGCTTTCACGGTATCAGCCAGGTGTTCTACGAATACGTCTCGGCCTTCGCCAACAACGGCTCGGGTTTCGAGGGGCTGAGCGACGCCACGCCGTGGTGGAACCTGTCCTGTGCCTTCGTGCTGGCCGCGGGCCGCTACCCGGCGCTGCTCATTCCGCTGGCCATCGCCGCCATGCTGGCGCGCAAGCGCCGCGCACCGGAAAGTCCGGGCAGCCTGCAGGTGGAGACCCCCACCTTTGCGCTGACGCTGACCGGCATCGTCATCATTCTCACGCTGCTGCAGTTCATGCCGGTGCTGGTACTGGGCCCGGTGGCCGATCACCTGGCCCTGACGCAGCTGCTGGCACGCTGAAGGAAATTCCATGAGTACCGCAAATTCCACCCCAAGCCTGCAGCCGGCGCTGATAGAGGCTTTCGTCAAGCTCGCGCCGCAACACATCCTCAAGAACCCCGTGATGGCCGTGGTCTGGGTCGGCACGCTGCTGACCGGCGCGGCGACGCTGGCCGGGCTGGCGGCACCCGGCTTCGGCTCGGCCGTGACGGCGATTCTGTTCGTCACCGTGCTGTTTGGCAACTTCGCCGAAGCCGTGGCCGAGTCGCGCGGGCGCGGCCAGGCGGCGTCGCTGCGGCGCGCGCGCAAGGACTTGATGGCGCGGCGCATCGACGACCATGGCCAGGAAGCCCAGGTGCCGGCCTCCGAGCTGCGGCCGGGCGATCGCGTCCTGGTCGAAGCCGGTCAGCTGGTGCCTGCCGACGGCGAGATCGAGGAGGGCCTGGCGACCATCAACGAAGCCGCGGTGACCGGTGAATCGGCGCCCGTGCTGCGCGAGGCGGGCACCGACCGCTCGGGCGTGATCGGCGGCACCAAGGTCTTGTCCGACCGCATCGTGGTGCGCGTCACGGCCGAGCCCGGCCACAGTTTTCTGGACCGCATGATCGCGCTGGTCGAAGGCTCGAACCGGCAGAAGACGCCCAACGAGATCGCGCTGGGCATCCTGCTGATGGTGATGACGCTGACCTTTGCCATCGTGGTCGTGACGCTGCCGTTCATCGGCGGCTTTGTCGGCGTCGAGGTCAACGTGGTGCTGCTGATCGCGCTGCTGGTATGCCTGATTCCGACCACCATTGGCGGGCTGCTGCCGGCCATTGGCATTGCCGGCATGAACCGCGCGCTCAAGGCCAATGTGCTGGCCAAGTCGGGCAAGGCCGTGGAAGTGGCGGGCGACGTCGACGTGCTGCTGCTCGACAAGACCGGCACCATCACCCATGGTGACCGCCAGGCCACGGCCTTCCATGCACTGGCCGGGGTCGACGCGGCGCAGCTGCGCCAGGCGGCGCTGCTGGCCTCGCTGGCCGACCCCACGCCCGAGGGCAAGTCGGTGGTCAAACTGGCGCGCGAGCAAGGCGAGTCCGTCGCCGAGCCGGACGGTGCGCAATTCGTGCCGTTCTCGGCCCAGAGCCGGATGTCGGGCGTGGACCTGGTCGGCGGGCGCGTGATCCGCAAGGGCGCGCTGAGCGCCATTACCGCGCATGTGCAGTCGCTCGACTGCCATGTGCCGGGCGAAGTCGAAGCCCGTGTCTCCCAGGTGGCGCGCACCGGCGCCACGCCGCTGGTGGTCAGCGATGGCCGCCAGGTGCTGGGCGTGATCGCGCTGTCGGACGTGATCAAGCATGGCATCAAGGAGCGCTTCGCGCGGCTGCGCGAGATGGGCATCAAGACCGTGATGATCACCGGCGACAACAAGCTCACGGCCGCGCATATCGCGGCCGAGGCCGGGGTCGACGACTACATTGCCGAAGCCCGGCCCGAGGACAAGCTGGCGCGCATCCGCGCCGAGCAGACCGGCGGCCGCTTGGTGGCCATGGTCGGCGACGGCACGAACGATGCACCGGCGCTGGCCCAGGCCGATATCGGCCTGGCGATGAACTCGGGCACGCAGGCGGCCAAGGAGGCGGGCAACATGGTCGATCTGGACTCCGACCCGACCAAGCTGCTGGCGGTGGTCGAGATCGGCAAGCAGCAGCTGATCACGCGCGGCGCGCTGACCACGTTCTCGCTGGCCAACGACGTGTCCAAGTACTTCGCCATCCTGCCGGCGCTGTTCGCGGTGGCGATTCCGCAGATGGCGGCGTTGAATGTGATGCAGCTGGCGAGCCCGTCGAGCGCGGTTCTGTCGGCGCTGATCTTCAACGCGCTGATCATTCCGCTGCTGATTCCGCTGGCGCTGCGCGGTGTGCGCTTCAAGCCGGCAAGCGCCACCGAGCTGCTGCGCAACAACATGCTGATCTACGGCCTGGGCGGCCTGGTGCTGCCCTTCATTGCCATCAAGCTGATCGACATCGTGCTGTCGACGCTGTTCCCGTTCTGAGGTCCTTGTCATGAGCATTCCAAGTCTTTCCCCTGACGCGCTGGCGACCCCCATGCCCGGCGCCGGCACCGGCGCCAGCGGCCTGTCCCTGCACGGGCTGCTGCGCGGCGCGTCGGCACTGAGCGTGATCACGCTGGCCGGCTTCGGCTTCCTGTACTCGCTGGTCGGCGTCGGCCTGGGCCAGGCGCTGTTTCCGCATGCCGCCAATGGCAGCCTGGTCGAGCGCGAGGGCCGTGTGGTCGGCTCGGCGCTGGTGGCGCAGCCGTTTGCCGGCGCGCGCTACTTCCAGCCGCGCCCGTCTGCCGCGGGCTACAACACTATGGCGCTGGCCGGCAGCAACCAGGCGCGCACCTCTGCCGAGCTGCGCGCGCGGCTAGACGCGGCGCGCGCCGCCGTGGCGCAGCGCGAGGGCGTGGCGCCGGACCAGGTGCCCTCGGATCTGATCACGCAATCGGGCAGCGGCAGCGATCCGCATGTGAGCCCGCAGGCCGCGGCCATACAGGTAGAGCGCGTGGCGCGTGCACGCGGCATGCTGCTGGCCACCGTGGAGACCCTGGTGGCGCAACACACCGAAGCGCCGCAATGGGGACTGCTGGGGGCGCCGCGCGTGAACGTGCTGGCACTGAACCTGGCGCTGGACGATGCATCACGGGCCAGCGCACAAAGGCCGCGGCCATGAACGCTGGCCTGTGCGTAGGCGTCGCGGCCGGCCGGGAGCGGCTGGAGCTGGTGCTGCTGGGCGCCAGGCCGCGCCTGTGCCGCGTGAGCTTTCCTTCGAACGCCATCGGCTGGGCGGCGCTGCGCGGCTTTCTGGCCGGCCACCGCCAGCCGGTGCGCATCGCGGTGGCCGGCGTGGCGGCGCTGGGCTTTGCGCTGGCCGTGGGCAATGCCAGCGAACGGCGGGTGCTGATCATCGCGCCCGCGCTCGCCAAGACGGCGCATCAACTCGCGGTGCATGCGAAGAATAATCTGTAGGCTTGAGGCATGGGACATCCAAATATGAACAGTCGCCGGTGGCCGCGCCATGGGCTTTGAACAGGCACAACAGGCCGACGCCTTGATCGGCACGCTGCGGCGCGAGGCCGCGGGCCGGCTCACGGTATTCCTGGGCGCGTCGCCGGGCGTGGGCAAGACCTACGCCATGCTCACGCGCGCGCGCGAGCTCTACCGCCAGGGCCAGGACGTGGTCATAGCCATGGTCGAAACCCATGGCCGCAGCGAGACGCTGGCGCTGGTCGAGGGCCTGCCGTTGCTGGCGCGCAGGAAGATCGAGTACCAGGGCCGCTGGCTGGAGGAAATGGATCTCGATGCGCTGCTCGCGCGCCGCCCGGCCGTGGCCCTGGTCGACGAGCTGGCCCACCGCAATGCGCCGGGCAGCCGCCACGAGCGGCGCTGGCAGGATGTCGATGAACTGCTCGATGCGGGCATCGATGTCTACACCACGATCAACATCCAGCACCTCGAAAGCCTCAACGATGTGGTGCACCAGATCACCGGCGTGCGCGTCAGCGAGACCGTGCCCGACGCGGTGTTCGAGCGGCTGCGCGACATCCGGCTGGTGGACCTGCCGCCGCGCGAGTTGATCGAGCGGCTGAACCAGGGCAAGGTCTATCTGCCCGAGCAGGCGAGCCAGGCGCTGCAGGCGTTCTTTTCGCCCTCCAATCTGACGGCGCTGCGCGAGCTGGCAATGCAGACCGTGGCCGACCATGTCGACGCCGACCTGCGCGAAACGCGTGCCGCGCGCGGGCTCGATGGCCTGGCCATCCAGCGTCATGTGCTGATCGCCATCGATGGCCGCGGCCAGTCCGAATACCTGGTGCGCGCCGGCAGCCGCATTGCCGAGCGGCGCGACGCGCCCTGGTCGGTGGTCTGCGTCGAGAGCGGCCGCGCGGCGCGCACCACCCGCATGGCGCAGCAGCGCCAGCTCGAGCTGGACAAGGCCTTTGCGCTGGCGCTGAGCCTGGGCGGCAGCACCGAGATCCTGCATGGCGCCGATGTGGCCCAGGTGCTGCTGGACGCGGCGGCGGCGCGCGGCGCGCGCTCCATCGTCATCGGCCGCACGCGCGAGCGGCCGATCGCGCGCATCTTCAACCGCACGCTCACCCAGCAGCTGCTGCGCCGCGGCGCGCGCTATGAGTTGACCATCGTCAGCACGCCCCAGGCGCGCCAGCGCGCGCTGCGGCTGCCCGACTGGAGCGGCGAACGCTTCACGCGGCGCGAACCGGTGCTGGTGCTGCTGGCGACGGCCGGGGCGGTAGGCGCGGCCGCGCTTGCCCAGCGCTTTCTGGGCCTGCAGGACCTGTCTATGGTGTTTCTGATCGCGGTGCTGCTGGTGGCCGCGCGCACGCGCATGGTCACGGCATTTGCCACTGCCGTGCTGTGTTTCTTTGTCTACGATTTCTTCTTCATCGACCCGCTGCTGACGCTGGCCATAGGCTCGCATGGCGGCGTGGTCACGGCGGCAATGTTCCTGGCCGCAGCGCTGATTGCCGGGCGGCTGGCTTCGCAGCTGCGGCTGCAGGTCGTGGCCTTGCGCGCCGCCAATACGCATGCCACGGCGATGCAGCACCTGGGCCAGCAGCTGTCCAAGGCCGCCGACCTGGGTCAGGTGATTGCCGCCGGTGCGGCGGTGCTGCAGGCGACGCTGCAGGCCCAGGTCTGGATACGCATCAATGGCGCGTCCGGGCCGGCGGCCACGGCGGTGCTGCTGAGCGAAAAGGATCTGGCCGCCGCCGACTGGAGCCAGCGCCATGGCCAGGCCAGCGGGCGCTTCACCGATACGCTGGCGCACTCGGCCTGGTGGTTTGTGCCGGTAGGCTCTGACCAGGACACGCTGGGCGTGGTGGCGCTGCAGCTGCCCGCAGGCCAAGGCCGGCTGGGCTTCGAGCAGCGGCGCCTGGCCGAGCGCATGGTCGAGGACATAGGCCAGGCGGCGCTGCGCGCGCGCCTGGTGTCCGATCTGGAGGTGGCGCGCGTCACCGGCGAGACCGAACGCCTGCGCTCGGCGCTGCTGTCGTCGGTGTCGCATGATCTGCGCTCGCCGCTGTCATCGATGATAGGCGCGGCCGACAGCCTGGCGAGCTACGGCCGGGACATGAGCGAGGGCGACCGCGTCAGCCTGCTGGAGACGATACGCCTGGAAGGCGAGCGGCTGGATCGCTATATCCAGAATCTGCTCGACATGACGCGCCTGGGGCACCAGGGCCTGACGCTCACGCGCGACTGGATAGGCGTGGACGAACTCGTGGGTTCGGCCTGCCGGCGCCTGCAGCGCTATGTGCCAAAGGCGCGCGTCGAGACCGACATTCCCGCGGGGCTGCCGCTGGCCCATGTGCACCCGGCGCTGATCGAGCAGGCGCTGTTCAACGTGATGGAAAATGCGGCGAAATTCTCGCCTGCCGGCGAGCCGCTGCGCGTGGTGGTGCGGCACGCCGAAGGCCAGCTGCTGCAGATCGACGTCTGCGACCGCGGCCCCGGCATTCCCGAGGACGAACGCAGCCGCATCTTCGACATGTTCTACAGTGTCGAGCGCGGCGACCGCGGCCGCCAGGGCACGGGCCTGGGCCTGACCATCGTGCAGGGCATCATTGGCGCGCACATGGGCCAGGTCCAGGCCCTGGCCGGGCCTGACGGCCGCGGCACCACCATCCGCCTGACACTGCCCTGGGGCGAGCCGCCTCTGCCGGAGAACAATGCATGAACGTCAGCCATGACGCCTTTCCCGCCACGCCCGCAGCGCGCGTGCTGGTCATCGATGACGAGCCGCAGATTCGCAAGTTCATCGACATCAGCGTGCGCTCGCAGGGCTACAAGACGCTGCTGGCCGAGACCGGCGAGCAGGGGCTGGCGCTGCTCGCAAGCCAGGGCGCCGATCTGGTGATTCTCGATCTGGGCCTGCCCGACCGCGATGGCCAGGAGGTGCTCAGGGAGCTGCGGCAATGGTCACGCGTGCCGGTGATCGTGCTGACGGTGCGCTCCAGCGAGGCGCAGAAAGTCGCCTTGCTCGATGCCGGCGCGAATGACTATGTGACCAAGCCGTTTGGCATCGAGGAGCTGATGGCGCGCATCCGCGCCTTCCTGCGCAATGCGAGCCGCGAAGGGCAGGCGGTGCCGGTCTATGACGACGGCGTGCTGCGCATCGATCTGGCCCAGCGCGAAGTGCGCCTGAACGGCGCGCCGGTGGCGCTCACGCGCAAGGAGTTCGCGCTGCTGTCGGCGCTCGCGCAGCAGCCCGGACGCCTGATCACCCAGCCGCAGCTGCTGCGCGAGATGTGGGGGCCGACGCACGAGGACGATGCGCACTACCTGCGCATCCTGGTCGGCAAGCTGCGGCAAAAGCTCGGCGACGATGCCGCCGCGCCGCAGTACATCATCACCGAGCCTGGCGTGGGGCTGCGCTTTCACGCCAGGGAGCGCGCCGCGCCCTAGCCCTGGCTAGCGGCGCGCCCGGACCACGAACCTGCCCGCGTCGTAGGCCGCGGGTTGGCCGTTTCTCAGGTTCAGGCCCTGGGCCGCCATGGCCAGCAGGCTGATCAGCGGCAGCCCCATGGCAAATCCGTACCAGAAGACGCCCACCTGCCGGCGCAGGTATTGCGCCGCCGTGGGGTGCTTGCCATCCAGCGTGGTGACGGTGATGCCAAACAGCGCCTTGCCCGCGGTGTTGCCGCAGCAGCCATAGACGCCGGCCTCGATCAGCAGCACCAGCGCAAAGCTGGCCAGGGCCAGCAGATACATGGCATAGGGCTGCCCCATGAGCTGGGGCCGGAAACGCGCCAGCGCCGCGGCCACGAGAATGGCCGTGGGCAGGGCAATCAGCCACAGGTCCAGCATGCGCGCCATGAAGCGGCGCCAGGCGCCGGCCAGCGGCGGCCGGGTGAGCCGCGCGATTGCGGCCGGCGTGGCTTGCCGGTCCGCCAGGCTGCCGAGTTCGGAAACACAGATCCAGTCGGCCAGTCCCTCCTGCCAGACCAGGCTGTGCGATGTCATTTCTTCCGCGTGCAGCATGGCCTCTATGCGTTCCAGGGCCACCGGCCCTTGCGGGCTGTCGCCGACCAAATACCACCAGGCTCCGTGCATTGTTGAATCTCCGTAGCGAAGGCGATGCGGCTGGATAGCGGTGGCAAAAGCCATTGCGAGGCGCATCTGGAAATTGAAATGGTAAATTGAATCCAATTATTGATAGTTTATTGCAATCAAGTTGGTGCAGGCAATAGGCTGTGGCGCGGGCGCAGCTTTCTAGCCCAAAAGTCAGGAAAGAAACATCGTGAAACAATGTCGGGTGCCCGGGATAACCCGGATGGATATGCAAACAAGTGGGGGTTGAGCCCCCGGACTTTGAAAGTGCAGATGTTGGAATGCCGTGAAGACACAGGACCCGTTGCGCAGCAGCTGGCGCAGTTGAGTGCGTTGGACCGCGTAATGGCGATTGCCGAATTCGAGTTGGATGGATCGCTGAGCCGCGCCAATGACAACTTCCTGGCCCTGCTGGGCTTCACGCGGGACGAGGCCGTGGGGCGCCACCACAGCAGCTTCTGCACGCCGGCGTTTGCCACCAGCGCCGACTACCAGAATTTCTGGCCCCAGCTGCGTGACGGCCAGGCGCGCACCGGTCTGGCCGAGCGCCTGCGCAGCGACGGCAGCAGCTGCTGGCTCGAAGCCACCTACACCCCGGTGCTCGATGCCCAGGGCAAGGTGCGGCAGATCCTGAAGATCGCCACCGACATCACGCAGCGGCTGCAGCGCGAGCAGGCGCAGAAGGAGCATCTGCAGCGGCTGTCGCTGGTGGCCGACGCCAGCAGTACGGCCGTGGTCATCAGCGACAGCAACTCCGGCATCGTCTATGTCAACAACGGCTTCAGCCGCATGTTCGGCTGGGAGCTCGACGAGATCCGCGGGCGCGCCCCGATCGCGCTGCTGGCGCCGCAGATCTCCGACGATTTCGCGGCCAAGTACCGCGCCGCGCTGCGCGAGGGCCGGCTGGTGGAGCGCGAGGAAATCGTCATCAGCAAGGACGGCCGACGCTACTGGGTCAAGGTGTTCAGCAATCCGGTGGCGGCGGCCGGCGCCGAGGGCTGGGACTACACCGTGACCACGCTCACGGACATCACGCGCTCGAAGATGCATGAGGTGCTGCAGCACCGCGTGCTCGAGGCCATGGTGCGCGAAAGCCCGCTGTCGGAGGTGCTGGAGCTGATCTGCCGCGAAGTCGAGCAGATCTCGCCGGAGATCACCGCGTCCATCCTGGGCGTGAGCGAGCAGGGCCTGCTGCAGCCGCTGGTCGGGCCCAGCCTGCCGGCGGAGTATGCGCGCCAGCTCGAAGGCATTGCCATCGGGCCGGACGCGGGCTCGTGCGGCACGGCGGCCTGGCGCAACGAGACCGTGCGCGCCGACGACATCGCCACCGATCCCATGTGGGCCGCGCACAGGCACCTGGTGCTGCCGCTGGGTTTCGTTGCCTGCTGGTCCACGCCGATACGCAACAGCCTGGGGCGCGTGGTCGGCACCTTTGCCTTCTACTTCAGGAGTCCGCGCGTGCAGGCCGCGCAGCTGTTCCACCAGCTGATGGTCGATGCCTGCGCTGATCTGTGCGCGCTGGCGCTCGAGCGCGAGCACACGCGCCAGCGCATACGCCAGCTGGCGTTCTACGATGGCCTGACCGGCCTGCCCAATCGCAGCCTGCTGCAGGCCAAGGCCGACCAGGCCATCGCCACGGCCGAACGCAACAATGAAAGCCTGGCGGTGCTGTTCATCGATCTGGACCGCTTCAAGCAGGTCAACGATTCGCTGGGCCATCCCGCGGGCGACGAACTGCTGCGCCAGATCGCGGCCCGGCTGCGCCAGGATCTGCGCGCCTCGGACATTGCCGGGCGGCTCTCGGGCGACGAGTTCGTGGTGGTGCTCGCGCAATGCGATGTGGCACTGGTCACGGACATGGTGGAGCGCATGCTGACGCTGCTGGCCACGCCGGTCACCGTGGCCGGCGTGGCGCTCGCGGCCTCGGCCAGCGTCGGCGTGGCGATGTTCCCGGGCGACGGCCGCGACATGGAAACGCTGCTGCACCGCGCCGACATGGCGATGTACCAGGCCAAGAGCCAGGGCCGCGGCTGCTTCAGCTTCTTCAGCAGCGAGCTGAACCAGCTGGCGCAGGAGCGGCTGGCGCTGGAAACCGCGCTGCGCCGCGCGATCCAGACCAAGCAGCTGCATCTGCACTACCAGCCCCAGGTCGACATGGAGACCGGGCGGCTGTGCGGCGTGGAGGCGCTCGCGCGCTGGACCCATCCCGAGCTGGGCGAGATCTCGCCCGCGCGCTTCATTCCGCTGGCCGAGGAATGCGGCCTGGTGGCCGATCTGGGTCACTGGGCACTGCGCGAAGCCTGCCGCCAGCTGTCCGCCTGGCGCGCGCAGGGGCATGAGGTGCCCGCGGTCTCGGTGAATCTGTCGCCCACCAGTTTTCACAACCTGGACCTGCCGCGCATGATTGCCGCGACGCTGGAAGTCCATGCGCTGCAGCCCAAGGACCTGACGCTGGAGATCACCGAAAGCGTGCTGCTCGACACCAACCCCAGCACCATGAAGACCATTGCCGAGGTGCATGCCAATGGCGTGCGCCTGGCGATGGACGACTTCGGCACCGGCTATTCCAGCCTGAGCTATCTGCGCCGGTTGCCGGTCAACGAGCTCAAGCTCGATCGCAGCTTTGTCGCCGATTTGGAGAACGACGAGGCCGCGCAGGCGCTCAGCGCCGCCATCCTGGGCATAGGCAAGAGCCTGCATCTGACGGTGGTGGCCGAGGGCGTGGAGACCTCGGCGCAGAAATCCCTGCTGCGCGCCCAGGGCTATCCGGTGGCCCAGGGCTATCTGTTCTCGCGGCCGCTGCACCCGGATGACTTCGGGCGCTGGCTGGAGCGGGGCGCGGTGGCGCAGGCGCTCATGACTGAATCAGCAGGGCCGCTGGCTTAGTTGGAAAACGTGTTTGCATAGTCCCAAACATTCGTGGCTGTATCGCGGATGCATTCCTAGACTTGCCTTCAATAGCAACCTTCTGGGAATGGGTCATGTCTGTATCAGCCAACATCAATCGCCGCCGTATCGTGGCTCTGTCGGCCGCGCTGCTGCTTGCGGCCAGCGCGGGCATGGGCGCTGCATCCGCGGCCGAGGGCAGCTGGCCGAACAAGCCCATCACGCTGGTCGTGCCCTATCCGCCGGGCGGCACCAATGACAATGTGGCACGGCTGATTGCCGAGCAGGTCGCGGCCCGGGCCGGCCAGTCGGTGATCATCGACTACAAGCCGGGCGCGGGCGGCACCATAGGCGCGCAGTTTGTCGCGCGCTCCAAGCCCGACGGCTACACGCTGCTCAATGCCTCGATCGGCAATCTGGCGATCGCGCCGCAGCTGATGCCGGTGCAGTTCGATCCTTTCAAGTCCTTCCAGTCGATTGCCTATATCGGCAGCGGCATCACCACCTTTGCGGTGCGTCCCGACTTCCCGGCGAAGAACCTGCAGGAGCTCGTGGCCTATGCCAAGAAACACCCGATCACGCTGGGCACTTCGGGCGTGGGCACGCCCGGCCACATGGCCGGCGTGTACTTCCAGCAGATCACCGGCATCCAGCTGACGCATGTGCCCTACAAGGGCAGCGCCGCGGCCATCAACGATGCGATCGGCGGCCATGTGGATCTGGTCATCGACCCGCTGAGCACCACCTTCGTGCGCGCCGAGAAGCTCAAGGCGCTGGCCTATTTCGGCACCAGGACGCCGCCCGAAGGGCTCAAGGGCGTGAGCTCGGTGAGTCAGCAGGGCTTTGCCAAGTGGGACGACGCGTTTGGCGGCTCGTTCTTCTGGACCGCGCCCGCGGGCATTCCCGATGCGGTGCAGAAAAAGCTCACGGGCTGGGTGCTAGAGGCCCTGGCCACGCCCGAAGTGCGCCAGGCACTGGTCCAGGTGCAGGTCGCTGCCGCGCCCGCCGATGCCGCCGCGACGACGGCCATCGTGCACAAGATGCACGCGCTGGCCAAGGACATCTTCGTGCCGCAGCAGCCGGTGGCCAGCGCGAAGTAGGCGACGGGGTTCGCCAGCGGGCGCGCGGCGCCCGCCCTGGAAAGTTTCAAAGGTGGAAGTTCATGCATCTGGGTTTGTTCTTGCTGGCCGCAGGCCACCACGCCGGCGGCTGGCGTTTTCCGGGCGCCGAGTCGGGCACGGAGAATTTCGAGTTGATCACGCGCATCACGCGCGAAGCCGAAGCCGCGAAGTTCGACATGGTGTTCTTTGGCGATCGCCTGGTCACGACGCGCGACTCGCATCCCTCCATGATCACGCGCCCTGACCCGCTGGTGGTGCTGGCGATGCTGGCGGTGCAGACCCGGCATATTGGCCTGGCCGCGACCGCTTCGACGACCTACAGCGATCCGTTCACGCTCGCGCGTTCGCTGGCCTCGGTCGATCTGCTGAGCCAGGGCCGCGCGGCCTGGAACATCGTCACCACGGTGCAGGACGGCTCGGGCAACTTCAGCCGCACGCTGCACCCCGAGTCGCAGGAGCGCTATGCGATCGCGCAGGAGTTCGTGCAGGTGGTGCAGGGCCTGTGGCGCTCATGGGAGCGCGATCCCTATGTGCGCGACAAGGCGCGCGGCATCTACATGGACAGCGACAAGCTGCATGCGCTGGAGCATGTCGGCAAGTACTTCCAGGTCAAGGGGCCGCTGAATGTCACGCGCAGCCCGCAGGGCGAGCCGGTGCTGATCCAGGCCGGGTCGTCGGGCGCGGGCCAGCAGCTGGGCGCGCGCTACGCCGAAGTGATCTTCACCGCCCAGCAGGATCTGCAGGCGGCCCAGGCGTTCTACCAGGCGCTCAAGCAGCAGGTCGCGGCCGAGGGCCGGGATCCCGCCAAGGTCAAGGTCATGCCGGGGCTGATGCCCATCATCGGCAGGACCACGGCCGAGGCGCGCGAGAAGCTGGCCCAGCTGCAGGAATTCACCGACCAGAGCAAGGCGCACTACATGCTGTCGGCCGAGCTCGACCTCGATCTCGCGGGCCACGATCTCGATGCACCCGTGCCCGATCTGCCGCACGACGATGCGAGCTTCAGCCGGCGCAAGCTGCTGCTGAAGATCGCGCGCGAACAGCAGCTCACGCTGCGCCAGCTCTACCACCACATCGCCAGCAGCCGCGGCCACCAGGTGGTGGCGGGCACGGCCGAGGAAGTGGCCGAGCACATGCTGCACTGGGTCGATGCGGGCGCGGCCGACGGCTTCAACATCATGCCGGCCTACTTCCCGGGCGGCTTCGAGGAATTCACGCGCGGCGTGGTTCCCCTGCTCCAGGAACGCGGGCGTTTTCGCCGCGACTACCGCGGCTCCACGCTGCGCGCCCATCTGGGCCTGACTGATCCCGTCTGACGTTTGAACCAAGGAACACCATGTCCGTCTTGTTGATTGCCGGCAGCCCGTCGCACACTTCCCGCTCCGCGGCCCTGCTCGAGTCCGTGGGCCAGCGGCTGGCCAAGCACCAGGCGCAGGTGACGCAGCTGAACATCCGCGACCTGAATGCGCAGGCGCTGATCCATGCCGATTTTGCCGACCCCTCCATCGTGCGCGCCCAGCAGCAGGTGGCCGAAGCGCAGGTGGTGATCATTGCCACGCCGGTCTACAAGGCGGCCTACAGCGGCGTGCTCAAGGCCTTTCTCGACCTGTTGCCCCAGACCGGCCTCAAGGGCAAGACCGTGCTGCCGCTGGCCACGGGCGGCAGCCCGCACCACATGCTGGCGCTCGACTATGCGCTGCGCCCGGTGCTGCAGGCGCTGGCCGCCAAGCAGATTCTTCCCGGCATCTACGCCACCGATGCGCAGGTGTTCGTGCTGCCCGAGGGCGCGAGCACGCTGGCGCCGGAGCTGGCGCTGCGCGTCGACGATGCGGTGCAGGTGCTGGTGTCCGAAGTGCTGCATCTGTCGACCGCGTTCGCACCGGTTCATTTTTCCCAGGTGCGCTGCAGCGTCTGAGCACCATCTTTCTTCTTTTCTTATCGATTTTTCCAGGAGCCAGTCATGACGATTCAAGCCATCAATGTACGCAACCAGTTCAAGGGCAAAGTGCGCGAGATCATTCGCGGCGATGTGGTCTCGGAGGTCGATGTCGAGACGCCCTGGGGCATAGTGACGTCGGTGATCACCACGCGTTCGGTGAATGACCTGGGCCTGGAAATCGGCTCGGAAGTGGTGGCGCTGGTGAAGTCGACGGAAGTGTCCATCGCCAAGCTCTGAGCCAGGCCCCACCAACAAAAACGCAGTGCCCTGCCGGGCACTGCGTTTTTTCATTGGGGTTTGATCAGATGGTATTGAACCCGTGCGTCCCGTCGCGCTTGAGCTGGTCCACCAGGCCGAATTCCCAGTCCAGATACGCCTGCATCGCGCTGCGCGGTGCCTGCGTGCCTTCATAGGGGCGGCGGTAGCGGTCGATGCGCGGCGAGGCGAGGCGGGTTTCACCGTTTTCCAATGGCAGGCCCGCGGCAATCCAGGCCTGGGTGCCGCCGGCCAGCGCGTAGACCGCAGCGCCCGTGGCGTCGGCCAGGGCCTGGGCCGTGTAGCGCGCGAGCAGGCTGGAGCCGCAGGTCACCACGTAGCGTTCGGCCTGGGGGATTTCACGCGCCGCCTGGGCCAGCTGCGAGCGCAGCGCAAACCAGGCGCCGGGAATGTGGCGCTGCACATAGTTGGCGCTGGCGGTGAAATCCAGCACCGCGGTGCGCGCGCTGTCGGCATCGGCAGCATCGGCATCGAGCCAGCCGGACAGCGTCTGCACCGTGATGTCCTGCACCGCGCCCGCGGGTTCGGGGTAGGTGGTGGCGGGGGCGCCGGTCTCGTTCCAGTCGTCGGCGGCGACACCGTCGAGCACCCAGGTTTCCCAGCCCATCTGCGCCAGCCAGGAGGCGCTCATGTTGGCGCGCACGCCGTCGTCATCGACCAGCACGATGCGTGCGCCGCGCACCGGCGCGGCGTGGTCGGTTTCCTGCACCAGCTGGCCGCCGGGGTAATGGCGAAAGCCCGCCAGATGACCGGCCAGATACTCCTCGGCGCTGCGCACGTCGAAGAAATACGTGGTGCGCGTGGCCTCGTCGTGGAACTGCTGCAGCTGGGCGCGCGTGGCGCGGCGCACGCCGGCGCGCTCGGCCACGGCGCGCGCGCGTTCCGCGCCCTGGCTGCGCCGGGCCTCATCGACTTCGGGCGCGCGGCGGTCGGCGCCATGGTCGAGTTGCTGGCCGGCGAGCAGCCAGCCAATCGTGCCGTTGCGCAGCGCGGTGACGCGGTTGGGCAGGCCGGCGTTGATCAGTGACTGCGTGCCGATCAGGCTGCGCGTGCGACCCGCGCAGTTGACGACGATATGTGTCTTGGGGTCGGGCGCGAGCGCCTGCGCGCGCAGCACCAGCTCGGCTCCGGGCACGCTCACGCCGCCGGGAATGCTCATGGTCTGGTATTCGTCGAAGCGGCGCGCATCGAGCACCACCACATCGGCCTTGGCGTCGAGCAGGGCCTTGACTTCCTCGGCCGCCAGCGACGGCGTGTGGCGCTCGGCTTCCAGCCATTCGCCAAAGGCCTTGCTGGGCACATTCACGTCGATGAACAGCTCATAGCCCGCTCTTTCCCAGCCGGCCAGGCCGCCGGCGAGCGTGTGCACTTGGCTATAGCCCAGGGCCTGCAGGCGCTGGGCGGCAAGCGCGGCCAGGCCTTCGCCGTTGTCATAGACGGCGATGCGCGTGTCGCGCCGCGGCAGGCGCTGCCAGGCCTCGAGCTCGACGCGGCCCGCGGGCAGATTGGCGGCCCACAGCGGGTGGCCCTGGGCAAATGGCGCTTCCTCGCGCACATCCAGCAGCGCGATTTCCTCGCCGGCCTGCAAGGCCTGGCGGATGTCCTGGGGAGTCAGTTCGGGAAGGGAGGTGCTCATGGAAACTTCGCAAGAGTGAGGAAAGAATTCATTGCCCGGCATTGGCATAGCCGGACACAAAGGACTTGGTGCCACCGTCTTCGGTGAACACATGGCGCTGCACCTTGCCGATGTCGGCGCCGTAGACATGGATGCTGATAGACACCTGGTCGGCCAGCAGATTGCGCACGCGGTGCACGTCGCCAATCGACGGCGACACGGCGTCGACCTGGCCAGGCAGCAGCCGCTGCGCCGGACCGTGGGGCTGCCAGCGGCCCTGGGCGTCGCGCGCGAAATGCTGGCCTTCCTCGGACCCGCGCAGCATGCCGATCAGGCCCCAGACCGTGTGGTCGTGGATGGGCGTGGCCTGGCCCGGGCCCCAGACAAAGCTCACCACCGAGAAGCGACCCGCCGGGTCGGCGTGCAGCAGGAACTGCTGATAGTGCGCGGGATGCGGCTGGGCAAAGGCCTCGGGCAGCCAGTCGTCATGGGCGATCAGCGCCTCGAGCAGCGGCGTGGCTTCGGCCAGCAGCGCGGCTTCGCCTTCGCTGCGCTCGATGGTCTCGGACAGCTGCTGCACAAAGCGCTGCAGGCGGTGCGCGGATGTGGGTGTTTCATTGGGCATGCGTTGATTACAGCCCGAGCCCGCGTTCGGGTAAACGGTAATTTCCGCATATGGATTCCCGTTTTTGTTCGTTCCCGCGGCGCGCGCTATTGACTTCAATAGCGGCACATCTGGTCGACCCGACCAGCTTCGAATCGCCACGAAAGGACTTCGGCATGGACAGCGTACAGAACCAGGACGGATCGGGAAACAAGACATGGTCACGCCGCCATCTGCTGCGTGCCGCTGGTGCGGTCGGCCTGGCCGGCACGGCCGGCGTGGCAACGCAGCGTGCGCGCGCCGCGGGGCCGCTGCGCCCCATCAAGCTGGCCTGGAACGCCAACGCGATCTGCCTGTCTGCCGCACCCGTGGCCATAGAGCGCGGCATCTTCGAGAAGCACGGGCTCAAGGTGGAGCTGGTGAATTTCGCGGGTGCGACCGATCAACTGCTGGAGATCATCGCCACCTCCAAGGCCGATGCCGGCCTGGGCATGATCCACCGCTGGATCAAGCCGCTGGAATCGGGTTTCGATGTGAAGCTGGTGGGCGCCTCGCATGGCGGCTGCTCGCGTCTCGTGGGCTATGAGCCCGCGGGCATCAAGCAGCTCAAGGACCTCAAGGGCAAGACGATTGCCGTGTCCGATCTGAACTCGCCGGGCAAGAATTTCTTCTCGGTGCTGCTGACCAAGGCCGGGCTCGATCCCGAACGCGATGTCAGCTGGCGCCAGTTCCCCGCCGACATGCTGGGCCTGGCGGTGGAGAAGGGCGAGGCGCAGGCGATTGCCGATGGCGACCCCAATCTGCTGCTGGTGCAGCGGCGCACCAAGGGCCTGGTCGATCTGGCGAGCAATCTATCGGGGGAGTACGCGGCCAAGACCTGCTGCGTGCTCGGCGTCAGCGGCGCGCTGGTGCGCAATGACCGCCCGGCCGCGGCAGCGCTGACGCGCGCCATCGTCGAGGCCTCGGACTTCATCTCCGACAACCCGGCCGAGACGGCGCGCATCTTCAGCCCCTATTCCAAGGTGCCGGAAAGCGATCTGCGCGCCGTGCTCGGCACGCTCACGCACCGCAGCCACCCGGTGGGCAGGCCGCTGCGCGACGAGATCGAGTTCTATGCGCGCGACTTCAAGCTGGTCAAGGTGCTCAAGCCCAGCACCGACCCGGCGCGCTTTGCCGCCCATGTCTACGCCGACGTGCTGTCCTGAAACGCTGGAGGAATGCCATGAGCACCCTTGCCGAACATATCCTGCCGGGCCACCCGGAACGCCGGCGCCCGGACGAAGGCCGACTCGATGCCGGCGTGCCGGCTGCCGCACGCCTGGCCGCCGCGCCTGCCGTGGCCTTGCCCCGCCCGCCGTTCTGGTGGCAGGGCACGCTGGCCGCGCTGGCCTGGGCCGTGCTCGCCGCGCTGACCCATCTGTGGCCCAATCTGCCCGCGGGCTTTACCGAGTGGGCCTTCACCACGGAGTTTGCGTTCGGCGCGGCGCTGATTTCGGGCCTGCTGTGGCTGCTGGCGCTGGCGCCCGAAAGCCTGCGGCCGCTGGCCGGTCTGCGCCGCAGGATACGCCCGGCAGGGCCGTGGCTGATCGCGCTGGCCGTGGGCTTTTCGGCCTGGGAAGTGCTCACCGCCAAGCTCGGCCGCCTGCCTACGCCGTTCTTCGCCCCGCCCCAGGCGCTGGTCGAGGTCTATGCGACCGACGCCGAACGCCTGGCCGACAGCGCGCTCCATTCGCTGCGCCTGCTGGCGATCGGCATAGGCATTGGCGCGCTGGTGGGATTCATCACCGGCGTGCTGATCGGCTGGTCGCGCACGGCAAGCTACTGGATCCATCCGGTGCTGCGCGTGCTGGGCCCGGTGCCGACGACGGCGCTGCTGCCGGTGAGCTTCTACTTCTTTCCTTCGAGCTGGTCGACGGCGGTGTTTCTGATCGCGCTGGGCATGGCGTTTCCCGTCGCCATCCTGACCTGGTCGGGTGTGGCCAGCGTGCACAAGAACTTCTATGACGTGGCGCGCACGCTGGGCGCCTCGCAATGGTTTCTGGTGCTGCGCGTGGCGATTCCCGCGGCGCTGCCGCAGGTGTTTGTCGGCCTGTTCATGGGCCTGGGCGCGGCCTTCTCGACACTGGTCGTGGCCGAAATGCTGGGCGTGAAATCCGGCCTGGGCTGGTATCTGACCTGGGCCCAGGGCTGGGCCGCCTACCCGAACATGTATGCCGCGCTGATCCTGATGGCGCTGCTGTTCTCCGGCGTCATCACGCTGCTGTTTGCCTTGCGCGACCGCGTGCTGTCGTGGCAGAAAGGAACCCTCAAATGGTGAATGCCGCCACGCTCACACGCGCGCCCGACGCGCCCGCGCACCACTTTGCGCCCGCCGCCAATGCCGGCGCCGGCGCACGCATCGAAGTCCGGGGCGTGAGCCACTGGTTTGCGCAGCGCAATGCCGCGGCCGCTGGCGCGCAGGAAAAGCTGCAGGTCATCGAGGACCTGGATCTGGATATCGCGCCTGGCGAATTCGTCGCGCTGCTGGGCCCCAGCGGCTGCGGCAAGAGCACGCTGCTGCGCCTGGTCGCCGGGCTCGAGCCGGCCAGCGCCGGTGAGCTGCTGCAGGACGGCAAGCCGATCACCGATCCCGATCCCTCGCGCATCGTCGTGTTCCAGGACCCGACGCTGTTTCCCTGGCGCTCGGTCTGGGACAACGTCGCGCTGGGCCTGCAGGCGCGCGGCCTGCTCAGGAGCCAGGGCCACCGCGTCGACGAGGCGCTGGCGCTGGTCGGGCTGCAAGCCTTTGCGCGCGCGCTGCCGCATGAGCTCTCGGGTGGCATGGCGCAGCGCGTGGCGCTGGCACGCGCCCTGGTCAACGATCCGCGCCTGCTGGTGCTGGACGAGCCGCTGGGCAAGCTCGATTCGCTAACGCGCCTGACCATGCAGACCGAGCTCGTGGCCCTATGGCAGCGCAAGGGCTTCTCGGCGCTGCTGGTGACGCACGATGTCGAGGAGGCGCTGTTCATGGCGCAGCGCGTGGTGGTGTTTTCCGACCGGCCGGCGCGCATCCGCGAAGTGCTGGTCAACGATCTGCCATACCCGCGCCACCGCGGCGATCCGCGCCTGGCCGAACTGCGCCGCCAGGCGCTGGCCCTGCTGGGGCTTGGGGACAGCTGGTAGTCCATGGTGCTGTCGTCCGAGCTGGTCAATGGCGTTCTCGAAGCGCTGTACGCGGTGCAGCTCACGCTGCGCGATGCCTGGCATGCGCTGGGCCTGTCGGCCAGCGTCGCCGACCAGCCGGCCTGGCCATTTGCGCAGCGCCTCGCGGCCGAGCGGCTGCTGATCGAGCCCGGCCATGCACGCCGGGTCGTGATCACGCTGGCCTGCATGGCGGGGGCGGCGGCGCTGCTGTTGATCGCGCTGGTGCTGGCCATGGTGCGGCGGCGCGTTTCAGCGCGCTGGTCCCAGGGCTTTGCGGCCGGCGCCGCCGCGCTGCTGGTGTTTGCGCCCTGGCCCGACGCGGCCTTGCTCTGGGCGCCGGCCGTGCCCACCAGCCTGCACCGCGCGCCCCAGACTTTCTCGACCCAAAGCATTGCCCAGGGCCAGGCGGTATTCACCCAGCACTGCGCGCAGTGCCATGGCGCCGATGCGCGCGGCGAAGGCCCGCTGGCCAGCCAGCTGACGCAGTGGCCGCCGAATCTCGCCGGTGGCCTGCTCTGGAAACGCCTGGAAGGCGAGCTGTTCTGGCGCATACGCCATGGCCTGCGCGATGCGCGCTCGGGCGCCGAAACCATGCCCGGCGCGGCCGCGCTGTCCGACGCGCAGATCTGGGCCACGCTGGATTTCCTGCAGGCCCGCGCTTCGGGCCAGATGCTGCGCGACATGGGCGCCTGGGAGCGGCCGGTGCGGCTGCCGGCCAGCACGCTGGACTGCCGTTACGGCGGCCAGCGCAGCAGCGACAGCCTGCGCGGGCAGCGGCTGCAGCTGGTGCTGCCGGCGGCTGGCGCGGCGCCGCCGCAGGACGATCCGCGCTGGGTCACGGTCGTGTTGGCAGCGCCGGCGGGCGCCGCGCCAGCGGGCGCCGCGCCACCGGGCGCCGCGCCGGCGGGCGCCGCGCCCGAATGCCTGGCCGAAGACCGCGCGCTGCTGCCGGCGCTGGCCTTGCTGCTGGGTGTGACGCCGCAGCAGGCGCCCGGACACAAGCTGTTTGTCGACAAGGACGGCTGGCTGCGCGCGCGCTCGGTGCCGGGGCAGGCGGCCTGGTCGGAAGATGATCTGATCTGCCGTACGGATGCCGCACCGCCGCTGGCCGCACAGGCACCGGCTGCGCCCGGCGTCGACGGATTGCTGCGCCGCATGGATGCCGACCGCATGCGGCTGGTGCGCGCAGGCTATCCGCACTGAGCGTTGGGCATCTCACAAAAATCGCGCAAGCAAACGCGTTTTTCTTCGTTGGCGCTGACGGGCCGCGCGCCCGATCATGGGGTTTTGCCGCCACCCAAGGAGACCGCGATGCCCGTGCAGATCATTGGCCTGATTGCCCCCCAGGAAGCTTCCGAGACCATTGCCCGCAAGGGCCCGGCCGTGGACCCCGACTACGTGCGTCTGCTGGCCCAGGCCCATGAGCACGCGGGCTTTGACCGCATCCTGGTGCCGGCCAGCGCCACCAGCCCCGATCCGCTGCTCACCGTGACCTATGCCGCGGCCCATACCCAGCGCATCAAGTTCCTGCTGGCCCACCGCCCGGGCTTTGTCTCGCCCACGCTCGCGGCGCGGCAGTTCGCGACGCTGGACCATTACACGGGCGGGCGCGTCGCGGTGCATTACATCAGCGGCGGCTCGGACGTCGACCAGCAGCGCGATGGCGACTTCCTGAGCCATGACGAGCGCTATGCGCGCACCGATGAATACCTCACGCTGCTGCGCCGCGTCTGGACCGAAACCCAGCCTTTCGATCACGAAGGCACCTACTACCGCGCCAAGGGCGTGGCGTCGGAAGTCAGGCCGCTGCAGCAGCCCCATCTGCCGATCTTCTTTGGCGGCGCCTCGGAAGCCGCGCTCAAAGTCGCGGGCAGGCATGCCGATGTCTATGCGCTGTGGGGCGAGTCGCTGGCGCAGTCGGCCGACCTGGTGCGCCGCGTGCGCGCCGAGGCCGCCAGCCACGGCCGCGCAGTCGAGTTCAGCATCTCGTTTCGCCCCATCATCGCGCCCACCGAGGAGCAGGCCTGGGCCAAGGCCGAGGACATCCTCGCCGTGACGCGCAGCAAGCAGGTGCCGATTGCGCATGCGCGCGGCACGGGCCCGCAGCAAAGCGAAGGTGCGCGCCGGCTGCTCGCCGATGCCGCCAAGGGCGACCGCGTCGACGAGCGCCTGTGGACGGCCGTGGCGCGCGAAACCGGTGGCCGCAGCAATTCCACTTCGCTGGTCGGCACGCCGGAGCAGGTCGCCGAGGCGCTGCTCAAGTACTACGACCTGGGCATCACCACGCTGCTGTTGCGGGGCTTCGATCCACTGCTCGACGCGATCGAGTACGGCCGGGAACTGATCCCGCTGATCCGCGAAAAGGTCGCGCAGCGCGAAGCCGCCCGCACGCTCGAACGCAAGGCGGCCTGAGCATGAAGCTGGAGATGAGCTGGGGCGATGCCGCCCGCACGCTGGCCGCGGAGTTCGGCCAGCGCGCGGTGGCGCACGACCGGGATGGCAGCTTTCCCCATGCCAACTTCGCGGACCTGCAGCGCGCCGGCCTGCTGGCCCTGGCCGCGCCGCGGCAATGGGGCGGGCAGCAGGCCGCGATCACCGAACTCGGCGAGGTGATAGGCGCCGTGGGCTATGGCTGCCCGGCGACGGCCCTGGTGCTGAGCATGCAGTATCTGACGCAGCGCGGCATGGGGCGCGTGGGCACGCCCTGGCCAGAACATCTGGCGCGCGTGCTGGTGGAGGAAGCTGTGACCAGCGTGTCCCTGGCCAACTCCCTGCGCGTCGAGCCCGAGCTGGGCACGCCGGCGCGCGGCGGCCTGCCCGCCACGGTGGCGCGCCGCACGCCCGAGGGCTGGCGCCTGAGCGGGCGCAAGATCTACTCGACGGGCGCGCCGGCGCTGCGCTGGTACGCGGTCTGGGCACGCACCGACGATGCCGAGCCGCTGGTGGGCGCCTTTCTGGTGCGCGCCGACAGCCCCGGCGTGCAGATCGAGGCCACCTGGGACCATCTGGGCCTGCGCGCGAGCGGCAGCCATGATGTGATCTTCGACGATGTGCTCACGCCGCTGGACCACGCAATGGGCCTCGCGCCCCTGGGCGCGCAGTCGCGCGACACCCATATGCAGGCCGAAATGACGGTGCTGCTGGGCAACCTCTACAGCGGCGTGGCGCGGGCCGCGCGCGACTGGCTGCTGACTTTCCTGCGCGAGCGCACGCCCGCGAGCCTGGGTGCGCCGCTGGCCTCGCTGCCACGCGTGCAGGAGGCCGTGGGCCGCATCGAGGCGCTGCTGCTGTCTAACCGGCGTCTGCTGTCCAGCCTGGCTGGCGAACTCGACCAGGGCGCGCAGGTGCCGCTGGCCGACAGCGGCCTGATCAAGACGCTGGTGATGCGCCAGGCGGTGGACGTGGTGCAGGAAGCGCTGGCGCTGACCAGCAACCATGGCCTGTCACGGCGCAATCCGCTGGAGCGCCATCTGCGCGATGTGCTGTGCGGGCGCGTGCATACGCCGCAGGAGGACAGTGTGTTTGTGCTGGCGGGCCGGGAGGCGTTGAAGGTGTGACGCGAAGGGGCGGCTTGAGAGCCGCCCATCAGCCCCGGTTCCTCGCCACCCAGCGTGCCGTCACCGCTCTTGCCGCGACATCCAGCGCAAACCCCAGGCAGCCGATCACCACGATGCCCGCCATCAGCTCGTCATAGGCCAGCCGGTCGCGCGTATCGAGAATGAAGTAGCCCATGCCGGCCGACACGCCCAGCATTTCTGCCGGCACCAGCACGATCCAGGCAATGCCCAGGGCCAGCCGGAAACCGGTCAGCACATGCGTGACGATGCCAGGCAGCACGATATGCCGCACGACTTCGCCGCGCGTGGCCGACAGGCTGTGGGCCAGCTGCAGCCAGCTCCTGTCCAGCGCCGCGACGCCGGCCGCGGTGTTGAGCATGATGGGCCAGACTGCGGCGAACGTCAGCAGGAATACCACCGGCGCCTCGCCCACGCCCAGCGCCATCACCGCCAGCGGCATCCACGACAGCGGCGAGACCATGCGCAGGAACTGGAACAGCGTGCCGGTGAGCTTGGCAAACAGGGGCGACAGCCCGACCCAGATGCCCAGCGGCACGGCGATCACCAGCGCCAGCAGCAGCGAAATGCCGATGCGCTGCAGGCTCAGCGCAATGTGTTCCCACAGATCGCCCGCGGCCAGCAGCCGGCCCAGCGCGGCAAAGCCGGCCGTGGGCGCAAACGCATTGCGTATGGCCTCGACATCGGACAGCTGGCGCGCGCCCAGCGACCACAGACCGACGGCCAGCGCCAGGCCGACCAGGGGCCAGACCACATGGTCCACGGCCCGTTGGATGCCCTTGCTCATGCCTGAATCAGCTCCTTGCGCGTGAAGCTTTCGGCATGGCCGAAGGCCTTGAGGCCGCCGACCTGCTTGAGCGCGTTCTTCACGAAGCGGTCATCGACCAGATCGCGCGCAACGAACTTGGGGTCGAGCTTTTCCAGGAACGCGGCATTGCCTTCGACATGCGTGAGCTGCAGCGCCTTGACCAGCTCCTCGGTGTACGAGGGATAGGGATAGGGCTGGAAGTCGATGCGCCGCTGGTTCCACTGCGGGTGCTTGATGACGCCTTCGCGCGTGTACTGCGCCATCTCGGTCGACGCCAGCACCTTGGTCAGCACCGGCAGGCCATGCGGCGTGTACTTGCCTTCGCCGCTCGCGGCCAGCAGCTTGGCGGTGTCGATCTGGTTGTCGCGCGTCCAGAGCTGGGCCTTGACGATGGCGTTGGTGACCTTCTGCGCCCATTCGGGGCGTTCGGTGATGTCGCGCTCGGCCAGGGTCAGCAGGCAGCAGGCGTGGTTCTGCCAGACATCGCCGACGAAGCGCAGCACCTTGCCCACGCCCGCCACTTCAGCAGCGGCGACAAACGGCTCGGCCACGATGTAGCCCGAGACCGCCTTCGATGCCAGCGCCGAGACCATTTCGGCCGGCGCCATCACGATCAGATTGACTTCGTCGGGCGCCAGGCCCGCGGTGCGCGCGCGGCTCACGGCCTTGAGACCGTTGGCGCGCAGTATCTGCTGCAGCACCACGTTGTGGATCGAGTACCAGAACGGAATGGCGACCTGGGTGCCACCGAGTTCCTTGACCGAGTTGATGTGGCGCGCGACGGCCAGCGCCGAGCCGTTCATGTGATTCCAGGCCACGACCTTGGCGCCGAACTGCGAGCCGTAGCGCACGAACATCGTCGTGGGCGACAGCAGGTGCACCACGTTCACCTGGCCGGCAACGAAGGCCTCGATGATCTGCGCCCAGGTGCGAAACAGCCGCGGCTTCTCGGTGCGCAGGCCTTCGGCTTCGAACAGCTTGCGGCTGTGGGCCACCAGCAGCGGCGTGGCATCGGTGATCGGCAGATAGCCGATGCGCACCGGCACATCATCGCCCTTGCTGCTCTGGGCCATGGCATCGCCCGCGCGCAGAAAGGGCGCGGCCGCGGCGCCGCTGAGCGCGGCCACGCGCAGCCAGTCGCGGCGGCTGATGCCGCAGTCGCAGGCCGACGAGGCGCAGATATGTTGGTAGTGGGGGCGTTGCAGTTGCGGGTCCATGGTGCGGCCTGAAAAGGGATGGAAGGAGAGAACGCTGCGGGGATCACGCAGTCTGCGTGCCATGCCGGCGCACATGCAGCTCGGCAAGGATTTCCAGCCGCAGCGCGGTGATTTCTGCGGGGTGTGCGTGGCGCGGGTGCGGCACATCGACGCGCCATTCGCGCACGATGGCGCCACCCTGGCCATGGGACTGGCGGCCCATCAGCAGGATGCGGTCGGCCACCAGAATGGCTTCGTCGATGTCATGCGTGACGACCAGCGCCGCCGTATGCCATTCATGCACCAGATCGACCAGCAGCTCCTGCATTTCGCTGCGCGTGATGGCATCGAGCGCCGAGAACGGCTCATCGGCCAGCAGCAGCTTGGGCTCGCGCGCCAGCGCCCGGGCCAGCGCCACGCGCTGGGCCATGCCGCCCGACAGCTGGGCCGGGTGCAGATGCTCCTTGCCGGCCAGTCCCACGGCCGCAATCGCATGCTCTATGCGTGCCTGCAGGCGTTCGGCCTCGATGCGCGGCTGGTGCTTGAAGTCCAGGCCAAAGGCCACGTTCTTTTCCACGCTGAGCCAGGGCAGCAGGCTGGCCTGCTGGAACACCACGGCTGCGCGCGGGTGCGGCTGGGTCAGCGGCGCGCCGAGAAAGCGCACGCTGCCTTCGGTCGGCGCCTGCAGGCCCGCCAAGGCGCGCAGCAGCGTCGACTTGCCGCAGCCGCTGCCGCCCAGCAGGCAGACGATTTCCTGCGGGCGGATGGCGATGTCGATGCCGCTGAAGATGCGCGGGCCCTGGCCATAGGCACAGGCCAGACCCTGGCCTTGCAGCGCGAAGTCGGCGGCGTCGGAGTCGGCGCCGCTCATGGGGCGGTGGGCGCGGTGATTCCGGCGGCCGCCAGCTTGCTGAGCTCGCCCTGCAGCTGCGTCAGGCTGGGCGTGACCACGGGAATGAACGCGCTTTCCTGCAGCCGCCGGCCGAAGTCGGGCAGGTGGTCGCCCAGATAGGCGCGCCCGCCTGAACCCTGGAGTTCGAGCTGCACGCTTTCCTGCACCACCGCGGCCAGCTCCACCCGCACGCGGAACAGCGCCGGTGCATCGGTGACGAAACGCCCCGACACCAGGCCGGCGCGAATGGTCTCGCGCAGGGTCTCGAGCTGGGCGCGCGCCTGGGCAATGCGCGGCTGCAGCACTTCGCGCGCCGCGCCCACCTGCTCGGCAGCCTGCAGGCTGGCACGCGCCAGGCCCAGCGACATGCCGCATTGCAGGCTCAGGAACATGGGCCGCGCGCGCTTGAGAAACGTCAGGCCGTCGCGCGCCAGCACGGCTTCGGGGCCGACATTCACCGCATCGAGCTGGATGGCGGCGGTATTGCTGCCGCGCAGCGCCAGCAGATCGAGATCGTCGCTGCGCGTGACGCCGCCCAGCCGGCTGTCTATCGCCAGCACCATGGGAACCGGCTGCTGCAGCGTCTGCACCGCCGCGGCAACGACAAAGGGCGCGCGCAGATTGGTGACCCAGGGCAGGCGGCCGGCGACGCGCCAGCCATCCTTGCCTTCGGGCGTGGCCTCGACCTGCAGGGGCTCGAGCTGGGACAGGAATTTCATCGCGTTCGACAGGCCCGTGGCACCGGCAATGTGCCCTTGCAGCAAGTCAGGCAGCCAGGCCGCGCGCGCCGCCGGGTTGTCCGAGACGCACAGGTAGTCGATGAACGCGCGGTGGCTCCAGAGCACGAACGCCGAGGTCAGCGAATGCTCGGCCACCTGGGCAATGGCGTCGACGGCGTCTATGGCATCGCCGCCATCGCCGCCCAGGGCCGCGGGCACGCCGATGCGGTGCAGGCCGGCCGCTACCAGCTGCGGCAGCAGCTCCTGAGCGGCATCGGCGGACTGGTTCAGGCTTTGCGCCTGGGTCTGCAGCCAGGTCAGCAGCGCGGGGGGCAGCAAAGCGCGGCTCATGCCTGGAACACGCCGGGAGAGAACGGACGCAGCTCGGGGTTGATCTCGGGCCTGGCCAGGTTGTTGGCGAAGTTGCACAGTGTCGCCAGGCTCACGCCCAGCACCACTTCCAGCGCCTGCTGGTCGTCATAGCCGGCGTCCTTGAATGCCGACAGCGCGGCATCGGAAGCGGCGCCCCGCGTGGCAATCACTTCCTTGGTGAAGGCCTGCACGGCATCGAGCCTGGCGTCGCCTGTGGCTTGCGCCGTCTGCAGTTGGAGCGCCGTGGCCGCGCCCAGCTGGGTCTTCTTGCTGACGATGGCGGTGTGGCCGGACAGGCAGAAGTCGCAGCCATGGATTGCCGCTGCGGTGAGCTGCACCACTTCGCGCTCGGCCAGCGTGAGCGAGGCGCGGGCGTTGATGCCCGAGACCGTGAGGTAGGTCTCCAGCGCCACCGGCGCATTTGCCAGCACGCCGATCAGATTCGGCAGAAAGCCGTTGTTGGCCAGGGCCTTCTCGACAAAGGGCTTGCTGTCCGCGGGCGCGGATTCAACGGTCTGCAGGGGGAGACGGGGCATTCGGGGCCTTTCTGGCAAAGCCGCAGGGCTTTGCGCGGTATTGCGCACAGCAACGAAAATGGCATTCCAAGATGCCAGTGATTTCTTACATTCACCAGTATCCCTTTAAGCCTCATGGTCTCCAAACAATAAATCGTAATGTGCAAATCCACTGGTCGGGAATCCTTGACGCGCTGCCGCGGCATGCTCCGGAGGGCGGCATGAGCCCCTCCCACTTTTCCGGCCGCGATCTGCTGGCTGCGCTGTCGGTGGTCGTCATCTGGGGGCTCAACTTCGTGGCCATGAAATGGGCGCTGGTCGATTTCACGCCGTTTCAACTCGGCGCCTGGCGCTATGTGTTCGCGGTGCTGCCGCTGGTGTTCATCGTGCGCCGCCCCGAGCTGCCCTGGCGCTGGATACTCGGCTATGGCCTGTGCCAGGGCGTGGGCCAGTTCGGCGTGCTGTTCATCGCGCTGCAGGTCGGCATGACGGCGGCGCTGGCCTCGGTGCTGATGCAGACCCAGGTGTTCTTCACGGCCCTGCTGGGCGTGCTGCTGCTGGGCGAGCAGCTGTCGCGCCCGCTCAAGTTCGGACTGGTGTTTGCCGCCATGGGCCTGGGCTGCTTTGCGATGAACTACGCTGGCGGCGCGGCGGCCGCGGGCACGACGCTGCTGGGCTTTGTGTTGAATCTGGTCTCGGCGGCAATGTGGGCCGGCTCGAACATCGTCGCGCGGCGCATGCAGCAGGTGTCGGGCAGCTATGACGCGCTGGGCTTCGTGGTCTGGAGCGGACTGGTGCCCATCGTGCCCTTCATGCTGATGAGCCTGGTGTTCGATGCGCCCGCGTTGCGCTGGCAGTGGCTCGATGCGCCGCTGGCCAGCTGGCTGTCGGTGGCCTACCTGGGCTGGTGCGCGACCATCATGGCCTATGCGCTGTGGACCGGCCTGCTCAAGCGCCATGCCGCAAGCCGCGTCGCACCCTTCAGCCTGGGCGTGCCGGTGATTGGCCTGGCCGCGGGCATAGGCCTGCTGGGCGAGCGCGTCACGCCCTGGCAATGGGCGGGCGGCGCCTGCATCGTGATGGCGCTGCTGGTGGTGTTGCTGGGCGCGCGCTGGCCGGGCCGGCGCTGAGCGCCGCGCACCTGCCGCTTTTTTGGGCATGGCCCGCAAACCCAGCACTGGCGCCGTTTTCGCCAGTTGTTATGGCGGTTATGCACAAGCTTGGGCACGGTTTCGGGGATAACTCCAGGCGCCGCGCCCCTCAGCCCGGTTGCGGCGTGATGCGATAGGCGCAGCGCGTGGCGCCGGCCAGCAGATGCTGCTCGCGCACCACCTGCGCGCCCGGGCCGACGATGTCCTGGAACAGCTGCAGCTCGGAGCGGCAAAAGCCCTGGCAGCTGCGCGCCGCAACGCAGATCGGGCAGTGGTCCTCGATCAGCAGCCATTGCCTGCCATCGGTTTCCACGCGCGCCATATAGCCTTCGGCACTGCGGACCGCGGCCAGCTGCTCCAGGCGTTCGGGCAGCGCGGGCGCGGTGCAGCTTTGCTGGTACAGCACGCGGGCTTCGGCTTCGCGCTGGGCGATCAGGCGGTCCAGCCCCTGCTCGCCAAACAGTTGGCGCACCGAGCCCAGCAGCTGCGCGGTGAGCTGGGCGTGCGTATCCGGAAAGCGGCGGTAGCCGGCATCGCTGAGCACCCAGTTCTGGCGCGGCCGGCCGAGGCGTGGCCGGCCTACGCCCGAAGATGCTTCCTGTCGGCCTTCGATCAGACCGGCGGCGACGAGTTTTTGCACCTGCTGGCGCGCGGCCTCGGCGCTGGTGTCCAGCAGCTGCGCCAGCCGGTTGGTCGAGGCCGAGCCCTGGGACTTGAGAAAGAACAGGATGCGCTCGGCCGTGGAGGAGGGCGCAGGCACGGACGCAGAGTTTTCAAAGTCTTTTCTTGCGTTATCCATGGGGCTGCCTTAATATCCAAACAATTTCTTGGATAATAATCCAGCCCTGCCTGTCTGTCGAGAGCCTTCCATGTCTGATATTTCTTCCGCTGCCTCCGCCACCGCTTCATGGGGGAGCCTGTTCCAGGGCCGCAATGGCCTGCTGGCGGTGGCCTTGACCGGCGGCGTCGCGCTGCATGCGATCAATGTGCATATCGTCACCACCGTGCTGCCTTCGGTGGTCCAGGACATCGGTGGACTCGACTGGTATGCGTGGAGCACCACGCTGTTTGTCGTCGCCTCGATCATTGGCGCGGCGCTGTCGGTGCGCCTGCTGGCGCGGCTTGGACCGCGCGGCGCCTGCCTGGCGGCGCTGGCGCTGTTCACGCTGGGCTCGGCGGCCTGCGCGTCCGCGCTCTCCATGCCCTGGATGCTGGCCGGGCGCAGCGTGCAAGGCCTGGGCGGCGGCGTGCTGGCCGCCTTGAGCTATGCGCTGATCCAGATGGTGTTCGTGCCCGCGCTGTGGCCGCGCGCCGTGGCGCTGGTCTCGGGCATGTGGGGCATTGCCACGCTGTGCGGGCCGGCCGTGGGCGGGCTCTATGCGCAGGCCGGGCATTGGCGCTGGGCCTTCTGGACGCTGCTGCCGGTGGCACTGGCCCAGGCCCTGCTGGTGGCGGTGCAGCTGCGCCCGGCCGCACTTGTGCGGCCGGCCAGCGATGACCCGTCGCGCATTCCGCTGCTGCAGATCGCGCTGCTGGCCAGTTCGGTGCTCGCGGTGGCGGCCGGCAGCCTGTCGGCGCAGTTGGGGTGGCAGGGGCTGGGCGTGGCCTGCGGGCTGGCCCTGGGCGCGGCCGCGGTGCTGGTCGATCGCCGCGCGGCGGTGCGCATGCTGCCGGCCGGCGCCACGGCCCGGGGCTCGGCGCTGGGCGCGATCTATGCCGGCGTGGCCTTGCTGCTGGTGGGCACGACCACGGAAATCTATATTCCCTATTTTCTGCAAACGCTGCATGGCTACACGCCGCTGGCCGCCGGTTATCTGACGGCGGCGATGGCCGCGGGCTGGAGCTGCGGCTCGTTGTGGTCTTCGGGCCGCGAAGGCGCGGGGGCCGCACGGCTGCTGCGCGCTGCGCCGGTGCTGGGCTTTGTGAGCCTGCTGGTGCTGGCGCTGCTGCTGCCCACGACGCTGTTGCCTGCGGGTCTGCACATGCTGCTGTGTGGCCTGGCGCTGGCCGGCGTGGGTGCGGGCGTGGGCATTGGCTGGCCGCATCTGCTGGTGCGCGTGCTGATGCTCGCTCCCGCGGGCGAAGGCGGCATGGCCTCGGCCGCGATCACCACGGTGCAGCTCTATGGCATGGCGCTGGGCGCGGCGATTGCCGGCCTGGTGGCCAACGCTGCCGGCCTGATTGCCCCGGGCGGCGTTGCCGGCGCACAATCGGCGGCAGTCTGGCTGTTTGCCGGATTTGCGCTCGCACCGCTGGGCGCGGCGCTGCTGCTGCGCGGCATTCGCAAGTAGCCAAGGAAAGCATATGACACAGCGTGAAGGACTTGAAAAGCTGCTGGCCGCGGGCCGTGACAACGCCTTGCTGCGCTTTGGCCTGGGCAATGCCTGTCTGCAGGCGGGCGATGCGCTGGCGGCCGTGGAACATCTGACGCAGGCCACGCAGCAGCAGCCGGGCTACTCGGCCGCGTGGAAGCTGCTGGGCAAGGCGCTGCACGAACTCGGACGCCAGGGTGAAGCGCAGGCCGCCTGGACTGCGGGCATAGACATCGCGCAACAGCAGGGCGATCTGCAGTCGGCCAAGGAAATGACCGTGTTTCTGCGCCGCCTGCAGCGCGCGTCGGGCGGCTGAGCCCGGCGCTGCGCACCCTAGCCGCCAAAGTCCTGCGTGGCCATCTCGCGGCCGTCTTCGAACATCAGCGTGCGTTCGGGCCAGCGCAGCGCGGCCAGGTTGAAGCGTTCGTCCTGCGGCTCGCCCGCGCGCCGCGCGACCCAGCGCCCGCCGACCGAGTAGTCGACGCAGAACACATTGCCCAGCGGACCATGCCAGGCCAGCGGCGGCGTCTGGCCAAACAGGTTTTCCTCCTGCTTGCCATGCACCGGCACGCGCGGCGGGTGCAGCCGGCGCCAGTAGTGGCCTATGACCACGGCCTGGCTGTCGGTGTACGCATTCCACCAGGCCATGCGTTCGACAAAGCGCCATTTGCCGCCCGCGAAGAACGGCTCGGTGCAGCGCTGCTCCAGCCCCGTGGTCAGCACCTTGAGCGGGTTGAACACCGCCTTGTTGAGTTCGCTTTCCGAATGCGCGGGCAAAAACGGCGGGCGCTCGCGCGCGTCTTCGAGGCTGTGCGGCCACAGCCGTGCTTCGGCTTGGCGGCGCGCCTGCAGCTGGCTGGCCTGGGCCTGGGCTTCGGCGACTTTCTCCCAGTGGTCGTATTGCGCGCGCAGGCTGCCCAGCGGCATGGCGCGCACGGCGCTGATCTGTGGCTCGACCCAGGCGGCATGCACGATGCGCAGGTCGCCCCGCTCCAGCGCCACGGGCAGGCCGGCGGTGAAGTCGGCAATCGCCTGGCGCTCGGCCGCGCTTTCGGGTTGCGCAAACGGCGCGTACTTGGCTTCGTCGGACGCGGTGCGGCTGTCGAAGAACCAGCCCGAGCCATCCTTGGGATCTTCGCGCAGCAGGTTGATCTCGTGGTTGCCGCTCACCGCCAGCGCGCGCCCGCTGGCCATCAGCCGGCGGGCCAGCGCCAGCACCGCCGGGCTGTCGGGGCCGCGGTCGACGAAATCGCCGACAAACACCAGATGGCGTTGTGCGGGATGCTGGCCATCCTGGTCATAACCGAGCTGCGCCAGCAGCGACAGCAGGGCGTCATATTCCCCATGGACATCGCCAATGATGTCCAGGGGGCCTGGGGGCAGCGGTTGGATCAGGCTCATGCGGAAGTAGGGCAAAAAAACGGTGGGGCTTGTGGCCCCACTCGCATTATTTGGAAGAATCGCGCGGAATGCCGGCGCGGGTCATGTCGCCACCGAGACAGCCGCAGTGGCGCTCAAGCGGCTGTGGCGCGGCGCACATGGCGCACAAACGCATAGCGCAGGCCGGTGCGGCTGTGGCCTTCGCTGCGCGAGGCTTCGACCCATTCGCCGCCCAGCGCGGGCGCCCAGGCATCGCCTTCGAAGTCTTGGGCAATTTCGGTGACTTCGACGGCGTCGGCCAGGGGCAGGGCCTGGGCGTAGATCTGCGCGCCGCCTATCACCCAGACATCGGCGCTGTGCTGCGCGGCCAGCGCCAGCGCTTCATCCAGGCTGGCGGCGCGCAGCGCGCCCGGCGCCTGCCAGTCGGCCTGGCGCGTGACGACGATATTGCTGCGCCCGGGCAGGGGGCGAAAGCGCTCGGGCAGCGAGTCCCAGGTCTTGCGGCCCATGACGACGGCGTTGCCGCCCGTGAGCTGCTTGAAATGGGCCAGGTCTTCGGGCAGATGCCAGGGCATGGCATTGTTGCGGCCGATGACGCCGTTGGCGGCGCGGGCGTAGATCAGTTGGACGGACATGGGCAGGTTTGCTGGCAGAAACAACCGCCCATTGTCCGTCAAAGCGCCCCGGCCCTGCACCCGCAGGGGAGGCTTGGGGCGTGGCGCCGGATCAGCGTTGCAGCAGCCTCAGCGCGGCCGCCACAATCTGCTCCACGCCGATGCGCGAGACGCTCTCCAGCGTCGGCGCATAGCCCACGGGAATGCGCGGCGCGCCCAGCCGCGCCACGCGCGCCGCGGTGTGTTCGGCCACCGTGGCCGCGATCTCGCCGCCAAAGCCCGCGGCCTGTATGGACTCGTGCACCACCAGCAGGCGACCGGTGCGCTCGGCCGATGCCAGCACTGCCTGCTGGTCCCAGGGCCAGATGGTGCGCAGATCGATGACCTCGGCGCTCACGCCCTGCGCCGCCAGTGCTTCGGCAGCCTCGGCCACCGCATGCACCTGTCGTGACCACGACACCAGCGTGATATCGCTGCCCGCGCGCACGCAATGCGCCTGGCCCAATGGCACATGCTGCGGCGTGCCCGGCGTGACCGGCCCTTGCAGGGACCACAGTTCCTTGTGCTCCATGAACACCACCGGATCGCCCGAGGCCAGAGCCGAATGCAGCAGGCCGTAGTTGTCGGCCGGCGTCGCGGGCGCTACCACCACCAGGCCCGGCACATGCGCAAACCAGGCTTCGAATGACTGCGAGTGCTGGGCCGCGGAAGCCGTCCAGATGCCTATCGGCAGGCGTGCGACCAGCGGCACGCGGCCCTGGCCGCCAAACATGAAGCGGTTTTTCGCCGCCTGGTTGACGAGTTCGTCGATGGCGCACAGCGCGAAGTCGGCCACGCGCATTTCGACGACGGGGCGCAGACCGGCAAGCGCCATGCCCACGCCCGCGCCCATGATGGTGGACTCGGAAATCGGCGTGTCTATGATGCGATCGGGCCCGAAGCGCTCGACCAGCGGCCGGCCGTCGGCGCCGCGGTACTGGCCAAACACGCCGCCGCGGCCCAGGTCCTCGCCCAGCGCGACGACATTGCGGTCGGCATCCATGGCCTCGGACAGCGCCAGCGCCGCGGCCTGGGCATAGCTCAGCGTCAACGTGCTGCGGGCCGGCGCGGCGTCGGCCGCTGCTGGAGGGGTGAGTACCGCGTCATTCATGCCCAGACTCCCTGGCCGGTGGTGGCAATGTCTTCGAACGCCTCATGGGCCTCGGGGAAGGGCGCGGCCTTGGCCACGGCGACGGCGGCCGCAGTCTCGGCCCTGGCCTGGGCCAGCACATCGGCCGCGGCATCGGCCTGGCCGCGCGCCGCGAGCAGTTCGCGCGCTCTTGTGACCGGGTCGGTCAGCAGCGCCGCGGCGACTTCGGCCGGATCGCGGTAATGCGCGGGGTCTACCGAGACATGGCCCTTGTGGCGATAGGTCAGCGCATGCAGCAGGCGCGGGCCGCTGCCGGCGCGCACGCCCGCAATCAGCGCTGCCGCCACATCGCTCACAGCCAGCACATCGTTGCCATCGACCTGGGTCGCGGCAATGCCCAGCGCCTGGGCGCGCGCGCTCGCGGCCTGCGTGCCGGCCGTCATGGGCGCCGAGCGCGTGGTCGCGGAAATCTGGTTGTCCTCGCAGACAAACAGCACCGGCAGCTGGTAGATCTGCGCCCAGTTCAATGCTTCGAGAAACGGCCCGCGGTTGATCGCGCCATCGCCAAAGAAGCACACCGCAATCGCGTCCTCGCCGCGCAGCTTGAGCGCATGCGCCGCGCCCACGGCAATCGGCAGGCCGGCCGTCACGACGCCGTTGGCGCCCAGCATGCCGACCGAGAAATCGGCAATGTGCATGGAGCCGCCCTTGCCTTTGTTGTAGCCCGGGGCGCGGCCAAACAGCTCGCACATCATGCGTGTGCTGTCGGCGCCCTTGGCCAGCGTATGGCCGTGGCCGCGGTGGGTGGAGGTGAGCAGGTCGCGCGCATGCAGATGCGCGCAGACACCCGCGGCCACGGCTTCCTGGCCCGTGGACAGGTGCAGCGGTCCCTTGACCAGCGCCGGCTCGGCGTCCGGCGCGGCGCTCTGGCCCCAGATCTGCACGCCGCCCTGGCTGGCGCGTTCGGCCGCGTCTTCGAAGGCACGGATACGGACCATGGTCCGGTAGAGGGAAAGCAGGTCGGTCATGGAGGTGAGGACCGAGGCCGGGGCGCACGGTCGCAGGCAGGAAAACGCATGAAGAAACACCGCCGGCCATTCCGCTCGAACGGCCGCTGCGCGCTGCGCGCGAAACACCTGCGGCCCGGGTAGGGCGGCGGCATGCGACCGGACCATTGTGCGGACAGGATGCGCGCTTGCGTCCTGGGAATGACACCTAGCCGACGCCAGTGCCGGGTTGAACGAAAGCGCCGTGCCTACAGCCTGCGGGTATGCATCTGTCGCCCAATTGACAGCAGCGCCACCTTTGGCCGTGCCGCTGCCGAGGAAAGGAGGCTTCATGCCGTCGCTTGCCAAGCTTCAGACCCTGGCGCCCTGGCTGCTGGCGGCGGCGCAGACGCTCGCGGCGGCGGTCGAAGCCGGACACCGTGAAGTCAAGCTCATCCATGGCATCGAGCAACTGCAGGCGCTGCGTGACCAGCCGGACGGCCACTACGCGCTGGCCGGCTCCATCGACGCCAGCGCCACGGCCGGCTGGAACCAGGGCGCCGGCTTCCAGCCGATTGGTCGGGATGGCGCGCCCTTCACCGGCAGCTTCGATGGCCGCGGCCATGCCATCCGCGGCTTGTTCATCCATCGTCCCGGCGAAGACAAGGTCGGCCTGTTTGGCCATGCGCGCAACGCCACGCTGCGCAACGTGCGCCTGCTGGGCGGCCAGGTGACGGGCGGCGAGAACGTCGGCGCGCTGGTCGGCCATCTCGAGGCGCTGGAAGGCGACGCGCGCATCGACCTGGCCTGCGCACGGGTGCCGGTCAACGCGGCTGGAACCATTGGCGGCCTGGTGGGACATAACGAAAGTTACCGCGGCCACAGCACCATCTCGCGCTCCCATGCAGGCGGGGCGGTGCGTGGCACGGGCAGCAATGTGGGCGGTCTGGTGGGCCACAACGAGGCGTACGCGGGCAGCGCGGAAATCACGCAAGCCTATGCGAGCGGGGCGGTCGAGGGGCGGGACTATGTGGGGGGATTGGTCGGCTACAACGACGCGCTGCAAGGCACGGTGGCCATTACCGACAGCCATGCCAGCGGTGCGGTGCAGGCCTTGGGCGAGGTCGTCGGCGGACTGGTCGGGCTGGATACCGGCGGGGGCGTAGCGGACAGTTTCCATGCGATCACCGACGCCCAGGGCCGCGCCATCAACCGCTTCGCCGCCGGCGCCGGGCAGGGGCTGCAGTGGGCGCTGCTGCTGCAACGGCCGGCGGTGGCAGCCTGGCACGACAAGGGCGGCGAGTGTTTGAACGACTACGTGACCAATTGATGAAACTGGTAATAACCCTTGGTTTTGTTTGTAAAAAACTATCAATGTATCGCTGTTTATTAAAATAGCGAATGGCTATTATTAACCGTAGATTGATTGATGAAAAGTCTAGAAACTCTGGTGCTAACCACCACCCTGGTCATGGGCTGCATGTCGGCACTGGCCCAAAATACCGACGCTGATTCGGATCCTGTCCATGCCGGCGATATTGCGCCTAAGCCCGAAATAATGCCGGCGCGAAACGGTGTCATCCGATATTCGGCCGGTGATTCCATTCCCCTGGGTTTTTCGCCGCCCGCGCAAAAGCCGTCGGTACCCGAATCGGCACAGGTACCCGCCATTGAGGTCCCACGCGATCGGGCGGGCGATTCCATACCGCTGGCTTTGCCGGCTGCACAAAACACGCCTGGCGTGGAAAACACGCCGGCCCAGCCCGCTGTGCCACAGACCCGGCTGGGCAGATATACGGCGGGTGAGTCGATTGCACTGTCCTATCCATCGGCCAGCGAGGCCGACCTGCGGGCTGCAGCCGCCGCGCAGAAATCGGTGCCAGGCTATTCCGGGGCCGCCAATATTCCGCTGGCCGGTGCGCTGGGCGACAGCCTGACCACGCACATCGGCATCAGCCAGGCCGGTCTATCCGAGGCCAATGGATTGATCAACACCTCGCCGGCGGGACTGGTGGGTTTGTTTGTGCTCAAGGCCGGCATCATCTATTACCTGGACCAGCAAAAGCCACAAGTGCGCACAGAGGGATTGAAAGCCGCAGCCGGGGTATGGGGTGGCTTCACCATGAACAACCTGCTGCTGATTGCCGGCTCCACCAATCCCATCAGCCTGGTCGGTGGCGCGTTGTTTGGCGCCTATATGTACCACCGCGAGGGAATATCGCTGGAAAGGGAAGCGAGCGCCAAGGCGGCACAGGAATTGCTGGCAAAGAATGCCACCGCCCAGGCGCAACAGCAATTGGCGGCGGATCAGGCAGCGGCCCAGCAGGCCGTGGAATGGCATGCGCAGGCAAAATGAACCAGGGCATTTTCCGCTGTGCTTTTCCATGCGCATTCCACGCTTGAAAAGCCCGCCGCAGCGTGGCGATGAAACCACAGCAGCGGCTGTTCCGGCCCTATCTGCGCTGTCGGCGCAACGCCGGCCGAGGCCGAATTGACCTGCGCGCGCAAGGCATTGCCGCGCGCTATCGCTGCCGGATGCCGTTAGACTGCGACCTAGATGCGCCGTTACCTTCTCATCTTCATGCTGTGTCTGCTGCCCCTGCAATGGAGCTGGGCGGCTGCGGCACGCGTGTGCGAGCATGAACCGGGCGCGGCCCATTTCGGCCACCATGAGCACCGGCACAGTGCGGATGCCCCGACGCTGGAAGGCGAGGGCAGCAGCACCTCGCATGCGGCCTTGCAGGCCCATCCCGATTGCCACAGCTGCCATGGTCTGGGCCTGGGCTTCCTGCCCACGCTGGAAACACCACCAGCCCAATGGTCCAGCGGATTCGTGCGGCCCTATCGCCGCGCCGCATTCCCCGAGCCGCCACCCGGCAGCCTGCTGCGCCCGCCTGCATTCTTCGTCGCCTGACGCCGGCGAGGCTGCGCTCTTTTCGTTGAGGAAGGAGCGGCTTTCGTCGACCTTTGGATCCGCGGGCAACTGTCCGCATTCACGACGAACATTCCATGAAACGCAAGCGCTGGGACTTCCCCGGCATTCTGGCGGCCGCCTTGCTGATGGCCACCATACCGGGCTATGCCCGGACTTCATCCGCTTCCCTGACGCCGCTGGGCCAGGGCTTTGAAACCGCCTGGGCAAGGCAGCCGGAACAGCGCGGCGCAGCGCTGCGCCGCGATGCCGCCGCCGCGGGCCTGCGCGCGGCCGAACGCTGGACGCCCGAAACCATGGCGCTGGATCTGTCGACGCGCAGCGATCGCTGGCATCGCAACGACGGCACGCGCGAATACGAAGCCGCGCTGTCCGTGCCGCTGTGGTCGCCGGGCGAGCGCGCGAAGTCGCAGGCCGCGGCGCAGGCGCAATCGCAGGCGGTGGACGCGCTGGTCGGCGCAGCCCAGTGGCGACTGGCCGATGTGGTGCGCGAGGCCTACTGGGCACAGCAGCGCGCGCACATCGAGCAGCAGGTCGCGCAGCAGAGGCTGGCCAGCGCCCAGGGCATTGCCCGGGACGTGCAGCGCCGCGTCGCGGCCGGCGACCTGGCGCGCGCCGACGCCCACCAGGCCGATTCCGCGGTGGCGGCGGCGCAAAGCGCGCTGGCCGAAGCCGCGGTCGCAGTGGCGCAAAGCGTCCAGATCTGGGTGGCGCTCACGGGCCAGGAAGTGAGCGCGGGCCCGCAAGAGCCGCTGCCCGCACAGTTACCCGTGGCCGAGCATCCCCTGCTGCGCGAGCTGCAGGCCAAGGTCGATCTGGCGCGGCGCCAGCAGGAGCTGGCCAGCGTGCAGACGCGCGCCAATCCCGAGCTTTCGCTGGGCACCACGCGGGAGCGCGATGCGCGCGGCGCGCGCTATGCGCAGAGCATCAATGTCGGCGTGCGCATTGCGCTGGGCCGTGCGAGCGCCAGCGATGCCCGGCTGGCGAATGCCGGCGCCGACCTGCTCGAGGCGCAAAGCCATCTCGATCTAGAAACCACGCGCATCGGCGCCCGGATCGCCGCGGCGCGTACGCGCGTGGAGCTGCTCGAGCAGGCCGCCAGTGCCGCCCAGCGGCGCGCGGCGCTGGCGGGTGAATCGCGCGGCTTCTTCGACAAGGCGTTTCGCCTGGGCGAGAGCGATCTGCCCACGCGCTTGCGCATCGATCTCGAAGCTTTCGAAGCCGAACGCCAGGCCGCCCGCAGCCGACTCGAAGTCGGCGCCGCCATCTCTCAACTTCGTCAGGCGCTCGGGCTGCTGCCCGAGTGAGCACAGGAATTCCCATGTTCAATGCAATCCTTGCAGGCGCAAGCCTGCTCGCGGGCCTGTACAGCCCGCTGGCCCTGGCCGATGCCGGCCACAGCCATGACGCGCCCGCGACCAGCGCGTCGGCGCCCGCGATCCCGCGCTTTGCCGCGGCGTCCGAACTGTTTGAAATCGTCGGCACGGCCAATGGCACGCAGCTCGCGCTCTATCTCGACCGCTTTGCCGACAATGCGCCCGTCGCGGGCGCCAGGCTCGAAGTGAGCGTGGGCGACGCAACGGTCGCAGTCAAGGAAATCGCCGCCGGCGAGTTCGAAGGCACGCTGGCCCAGGCCCTGCCGTCCGGCGTGACTTCGGTCACTGTGACCGTGGAGGCCGAGGGCGAGACCGATCTGCTGGCCGGCGATTTCGATGTGCACGACGATGCCGCCGAAGCCCATGCACACCGTGACTGGCGCGCCATGCTGCCCTGGGCCCTTGCCGCGCTGGGCCTGGCCGCTGCCGGCCTGTGGCTGCTGCGCCGCAGCGCTTTTCGTCGTGCAGGAGGTGCAGCATGATGCGCCCGCTGTTGCTCACAATGCTGCTGGCCGCCGCCATGCCCGCATGGGCCGACGCCGGCCATGACCATGGCGGTCCGGCTCCCATGGTCAACGCCAATGGCCCGAGCCGCCAGCCCGATGGCAGCGTGTTCCTGCCCAAGCCGGCGCAGCGCCAACTGGGCCTGCGCACGCTGGTCGTGCAGCCAGCCGAGTTGCCGCGCACCGTTGAACTCGCGGGCCGCGTGGTGATGGACCCGAATGCGGGTGGCAAGGTCCAGCCCATGGCCGCGGGCCGCATCGAAGCCGGCCCCAAGGGCCTGCCCGTAATGGGCCAGCGCGTGCGCAAGGGCGAAGTGCTGGCCTATGTCACGGCCGCCACGGCGGCAATCGAGCGCTCCAGCCAGGCCGCGCAGATCGCCGAGCTGCGTGCCGCGCGCACGCTGGCCGACAAGCGCCTGCTGCGGCTCAGGGACCTGAGCGACACCGTGCCGCGCAAGGAGATCGAAGCCGTCGAATCGGAGGCCTCGAGCCTTGCGGCGCGCATTGCCGCGCTGTCCGCGGCCGTGGGCGCACGCGAGGCGCTGGTCGCGCCTGTGTCGGGCGTGATTGCCGCGGCCTACGCAGTTGCCGGTCAGGTGGTCGATGCGCGCGAGCTGGTCTACGAAGTGGTCGATCCCGCGCAGCTCGATGTCGAGGCCCTGGCCTTCGATACCGCGCTGGCGTCCGATGTCGCCAGCGCGAGCATGGTGGTGGGTGACACGCGTGTGGAACTGCGTTTTGTCGGCGCGGCGCGCTCCTTGCGCGAGCAGGCCCTGCCCATGGTGTTTCGCGCCCAGGGCGATGCCTTGGCGACGCTGGCGCTGGGCCAGCCGGTCAAGGTCTTCGTGCAGAGCCGCTCGACCGTCAGGGGCGTTGCCGTGCCCGCGGCCGCGCTGCTGCGCAACCCCGCGAACCAGGACATCGTCTGGGTCAAGACCGCGCCCGAGCGGCTGGAGCCGCGCGTGGTCACGACGGCGCCGCTCGACGGCGCCCGGGTGGCCGTGACTTCGGGCCTGGAGGCCGGTGACCGCGTCGCCACGCAAGGCGCGACCCTGGTCAATCAGATCCGCTGAAGGAGCCACGGCAATGTTCAAATGGCTTCTCGTCAACAGCCTGGCCAACCGCCTGCTGGTCATCATCGCCAGCGTGGTGCTGATGTTCTACGGCGCGTGGACGCTTTCGCGCACCCCCGTCGACGTCTTTCCCGATCTCAACAAGCCCACGGTCACCGTGATGACCGAGGCCGGCGGCATGGCCGCCGAGGAGGTCGAGCAGCTGATCACCTTCCCGTTGGAAACCACGATGAGCGGCCTGCCCGGTGTGGAGAGCGTGCGCTCCGTGTCATCCGCGGGCCTGTCCTTCGTCTACATCACCTTCGACTGGAGCACGGACATTTTCCGTGCGCGGCAGATGGTGTCCGAACGCCTCGCGTCGATGGAGGAGGGCATAGCACCCGGCGTGGTGCCGCGCATGGGGCCCATCAGTTCCATCATGGGCGAAATCATGCAGATCGCGATTCCCGTTGACACCGCCCGGGTCTCGCAGATGGCGGTGCGCGAATACGCCGACTGGGTGCTGCGCCCGCGGCTCATGGCCGTGCCCGGCGTGGCCCAGGTGATTCCCATCGGCGGCGAAGTGCGCCAGTTCCAGGTGCAGCCCGACACGCGGCGCATGGCGGATCTGGGCATTTCGCATGACCAGCTGGCGGCGGCGCTCAAGGGCTATTCCTCGAATACTTCGGGCGGATTTCTCGAACTCAACGGCCGCGAGTATCTGATCCGCCACCTGGGCAGAACCTCGCGCCTCGAGGACCTGAGCAACCTCGCGCTCAGCGCGAAGAACGGCCAGCCCATCCTGCTGCGCCAGATCGCCGAAGTCACGTTTGCCGCGGCGCCCAAGCGCGGCGATGCGGGCTTCGAAGGCCAGCCCGCGGTGATCCTGGGCATACAAAAGCAGCCCACGGCCGACACCATCGCGCTCACGCGCGCCATCGAGCAGGCGCTGGCCGGCATGAACGCCTCGCTGCCCGCGGGCATGGACGCGCCGCGCGTGACCTTCCGCCAGGCCAGCTTCATCGAGGCCTCGATAGACAACCTCAAGTGGAAGCTGATAGGCGCATCGGTGTTTGTCGCCGCCATCCTGTTTTTCTTCCTGGGAACGCTGCGCCCGACCATCATCGCGCTCACCGCCATCCCAGTGTCGATCTTTCTCACGGCCCTGGTGTTCAAGTATTTCGGCCTGTCGATCAACACCATGACGCTGGGCGGGCTGGCGATTGCCATTGGCGGCCTGGTCGACGATGCGGTGGTCGATGTGGAGAACATCCTGCGGCGCCTCAAGGAAGACCGCGCACGCCATCCGGGCCAGCGCACGAATGCGCGGGGCATCCCGGTGCTGGCGCTGGTCGCGCGCGCATCGATGGAAGTGCGCTCGGCGATTCTCTACGCCACGGTGATCATCGTGCTGGTGTTCGTGCCGCTGTTCGCGCTGCCTGGCATAGAAGGGCGGCTGTTCATTCCGCTGGGCATTGCGTTCATCGTCTCGACGCTCGCGAGCCTGATGGTGTCGGTGACCGTGACGCCCGTGCTGTCGTACTACCTGCTGCCGACGATGAAATCGCTGGACCATGGCGATACGCGGCTGCTGGCCTGGCTCAAGCGCCTGTACGCGGTGGGACTCACGAGCGTGCTGAACCGCCCCAAGGCCACGCTCGCGGCCGCGGGCGTGGCGGTGCTGCTGGCCATCGCCTCGGTGCCGTTCTTTCCCACGACCTTTCTGCCGCCGTTCAACGAAGGCACGCTGATGATTGGCATACGGCTCAATCCAGGCGTGACGCTGGCCGAAAGCTCGGCGCTCGCGCGCCAGGCCGAAGTGCTGGTCCAGCAGGTGCCCGAGGTGACCCATGTGGGCCGGCGCAGCGGCCGCGCCGAGCTCGACGAACATGCCGAAGGCGTGCATGTGAGCGAGCTCGACGTTGGCCTCCAGCCGTCGGGCGAACTCACGCGTTCGATGGCGGAGATTTCGGCCGACATCCGCGCGCGGCTGGCGAATCTGCCGGCGGCGATTTCCATCGGCCAGCCGATCTCGCACCGCATCGATCACATGCTGTCGGGCGTGCGTTCGCAGATCGCGATCAAGATCTTCGGCGAAGACCTCGACACGCTGCGCGGCCAGGCCGATGCGCTGCGCGCGCGGCTCGCCGCCATTCCCGGCCTGGCCGATCTCGAAGTCGAAAAGCAGGTGCTGGCGCCGCAGATCAAGGTGCGCATCGACTACGCGGCCGCCGCGCAGTATGGCGTGCCCGTGCCCCAGGTGCTGGCCACGCTGCAAAGCCTGGTCGAAGGCGAGCGCGTGACGCAGATCGTCGAAGGCGGGCGGCGCTTCGCGCTGGTCGTGAAGCTGCCCGAGGCAACGCGTTCGGCCCATGGGCTCAAGGACATACTGATCGAGACCCCCACGGGGCGCGTGCCGCTGGCCAGGATCGCCAGCATCGAACAAGGCGACGGCCCCAACCAGATCAGCCGCGACGATGGCAGGCGCCGCATCGTGCTGTCGGCGAACGCCCAGGGCCGGCCGCTGTCCGAGGTCGTTGCCGACATGCGCCAGGTGATGGCCGATACGCCTTTGCCCGAAGGCTATTTTCTGACGCTGGGCGGGCAGTTCCAGGCGCAGGAAGAAGCGTCGAAGCTGGTCGGCCTGCTGTCGCTGGTGTCGCTGGCGCTGATGTTCATCGTGCTTTACAGCCGCTACCAGTCGACGCGGCTGTCGCTGCTGATCATGGCCAATATCCCGCTGGCGCTGGTCGGCGCGGTGCTGGGCCTGTGGCTGTCGGGCCAGCCGCTGTCGATTGCCGCGCTGGTCGGCTTCATCACGCTGGCCGGCATCTCGGTGCGCAACGGCATTCTGAAAGTCAGCCACTACGTCAACCTGATGCGGCTCGAAGGCGAGAAGTTCGATCACCCAATGATCGTGCGCGGCTCGCTCGAACGGCTGGCACCGGTGCTGATGACGGCACTGGTGACGGCGTTCGCGCTGGCGCCGCTGCTGTTCGAGGCCGAGCAGCCAGGCACCGAAGTGCTGCACCCGGTCGCCGTCGTGATCTTCTGCGGCCTGATCAGCGCCACCCTGCTCGATACCTTCCTGACCCCCGCCATGTTCTGGCTCTTTGGCCGTGCGGACGCCGAGCGTCTCAGCGAATCCAAGGATGCCGAAGCCCTGTGATTCACCCCACCGAAAGGACTCTCATGAAAACTGCCATTGCCTCCCTGACTCTCGCCGCCCTGGTCGCGGCCACTCCGGCGCTTGCCGCCGGCAACCATGCCCACGAGCCCGCGCATGGCGGCATCGTTGCCGCGGCAAAGGAAGCCGACTATGAACTCGTGGCCAGGGCCGATGTGCTGCAGCTCTATGTCTCCGACCATGGCAAGGCGCGTGACCTCTCCAACGCCAGCGCCAGGCTGACGCTGCTCTCGGGCAAGGAAAAGCACGAAGCACAGTTGCTGCCCGCGGGCGACAAGCTCGAAGCCAGGGGCGCATTCAAGCTAGCGCCGGGTACCAAGGTGGTGGCGGTGGTGATCGATGGCGGCAAGACGCTGGGGACCGCACGCTTTACGCTGAAGTAGGGCCATTGGGCGCTGCGTCCGCATCCCATACACCCAAGATCCGGCGCAGCACCATAGGGAGTTGGAGTGTCTGGCGTCGGGTTTCCGACATGTCTATTGCATAGTTGTATATTTTTGAATCCATTGTTCGGAATTGTGCGAATTGCTTCGTATGGTTGCGCGGAGATGTGCCTGGCATGTATGCCGTTCAGTGGTCAGTACGTTGAAATACTTGTCTGCCAACCTTGTCTGTCGGGCCGTCCTGGCCTGGTTTCCTGAAACAGTGTGTATGGGGTTGGTGAGATGTCGGATGTATTTGGAAAGTTGGTTGCAATCACCGTGTTTGCAACGTGCGCTGCGGCCGCAAGTGCCCAGCAGGTGAGTGTCGAGACAGGTTCAGTGGACGAAGTGGCCGCGCAGTCGGCCCCGGTGCAGCCGGTCCTGCAAGTGCAGCATGTGCCGCAAGCGCAGTCCGTGCGCTATTCGGCAGGGGAGTCGATTGTGTTGGGCGCCAGCGCCAGGGCCGTGCCAGACCCGGTGCCCGCGGCCGGGCCGCAGCCCGCCAGCGTGCGCTACTCGGCCGGTGACTCCATCGTCCTGGCCACGCCGCAAGCGCCGGCAAACAGGCGGCCCGCCGCTGCCGTGCAGGCCGCAAACGCCGGGCAGCCGCAGCGCTTCCTGGGGTATTCGCAAGCCGCGGCGATTCCGCTGGCCGGTGCCTTTGGCGACAGTCTGTCCACGCATATCGGCATCAACCACGCCTCGCTGGCGGAGAAAAACGGGTTGATCAACACTTCGGTGGTGGGTCTGGCGGGCCTCTTTGTGATCAAGGCCGGCATCATCTATTACTTCGATCACCAGCCCAAGAAGATACGCGAAGCGGGATTGAAGGCCACGGCCGGTGTCTGGAGCGGTGTCACCATGAACAACGTGTTGCTGATTGCCGGAGCGACCAACCCCGTGAGCCTGATCGGTGGCGCGCTGTTTGGCGCCTACATGTACCACCGTGAAGGCCAGGTGCTGGCCAACGAAGCGCGGCGCACAAGCGCTGCGCCGGCAAGCGCCGCGCCGGCAAGCGCCGCGCCGGCAAGCGCCGAAGTCGCCCTTGCACCTTGAAGTGCTGGTCTGCCGGTATCAAGGGGTGGCAGTCGGCCGCAGTGCCGCGTTGCCCAGCGCATGGTCGATCAGCGCGTCGACATCGCCGTCATGGCGCAGCCCCAACCGTTCGGCCCGGGGCGTGGCCAGCGGCGGGTAGCGCGCATACACGCGGTCGATGGCGGCATCGGGCGCATAGCGCACCAGCTCTTCGGCCGCCACGCCAAAGCGCCGCGCCAGCGCCTCGACCACCGTGCCTATGCCCAGGTGCAGCACCGGCATCTGGTAGCTGCGCCGGGCGTCCCAGCCGTCGGAATCCATGCAGCCCAGATGCAGCAGATTGTCCACGCAGGTCTTTGCCGACATCCACCAGCAGCTGCCATCGGGCGAGATCGGCAGCGTGATCGGCTGGCCTTGCGCCAGGCGCCAGAAGACCTGGCTCATGAAGCCCGAGGCCAGGCCGGCGTTCTCGTCACGCCGCGCCACGATGCCGGGCAGACGCACCGCGCAGCCATCGACCCAGCCGCGGCGGCTGGCATCGGCCAGCAGGATTTCGCAGGCCAGCTTGTGCGCGCCATAGCTGATCGCGGGCTGCGGCAGCTGGTCCTCGCTGGCAGCCTGGGCCGGCTGATCGCCGTAGACCGCAATCGAGCTGGCATAGACCAGTCGCGGTGGCCGTGCCAGTGTCTGGCAGGCGTCGATCAGCCGCAGCGTGGCATCGAGATTCACGCTGCGCCCCAGCGCCGGATCGCGTTCCGACGCGCCGCCAGGCACGCTGGCCAGATGAAAAATGGTGTCGGGACGCGTGGCCAGCGCGGCGTGCAGCACCTCGGGGTCGGCGATGCTGCCGGGAATCTGCTGCACCCGGGCGTCGGTGGCGCTGTCGCCAAAGGCCAGATCCACCAGCACCAGCCGGTGCACGGTCTGGCCGCCCAGCCCGTCGCGCAGCAATCGCTGCACCAGGATCTGGCCGATGAAACCCTGGGCGCCGGTGACGAGTACGCAGCTCATGACTTGTTCACTTCCATCGCAGGTGTAGGCATGCGACCATCTTAGGTTGCCTGGGTGGGGACGGCGTTCGCCTGCGTGACAGCCGGGCGTATGCATCGTACGGTCATACAGGCGCGGCAAAATAGCCAGGTTTGCCCCGGTGCCGGCAGCGCGCCGGCCCGGCCCCGCACGCGCGTCGCCACGCCTTCATTTCCCCGGGTCTCCTTGTGTTCCACGTCTACTGCGCCATTGCCTATCTGTTCATCGTCGCGCGCGTCATCGCGCCCCTGCCCATTCGCGGGCGCTGGCGCGTTCTGGCGGCACTCGCGCTGCTGCCCGGCGCGCTCTATCAGTTCTGGTCGCGTGTGTTCTACGGAAACATGTGGGGGCCCGAGGTCCCGTTCCCTGTCGCCGCGCTGCTGGGCTGGACCTTTTGCAGCTTCGTGCTGCTGCTGGTGTTCACCATCGTTGGCGAAGCGTTGGCCATGCTGCGCCGCCTGGTCACGCGCCGCTGGTCGAATCCACCCAGCGGCACGAAGCGTCGGCTGATCACGCTGGCGCTGGCTTTCGGGCTGGGCGGCTTTGGCTTCATCCAGGCCGCGCGCCTGCCTGAAGTCCATCGCGTGAATCTGCCGGTCAACAACCTGCCGGTCGAGCTCGAAGGCTTCAAGCTCGTGCAGCTCAGCGATCTGCATATCAGCAAGCTGTTCCAGCGGGACTGGGTGCAGGGCGTGGTGGATCGCACGAATGGCCTGGAAGCGGACCTGATCGTGGTGACCGGTGACTTCATTGACGGCAGTGTCGAGGCGCGGCGCGAGGATGTCGCGCCACTGGCGCAACTCAAGGCGCGCCATGGGGTGATCGGCATTCCGGGCAATCACGAGTACTACTTCAACTACGGCAAGTGGAAGACCGCACTGGAAGGCCTGGGCATTCGCATGCTCACCAACCAGCACGCGGTGGTCCAGCATGGCGGCGCGCAGCTGACCGTGGCCGGCATTGCCGATGCCGTGGCCGCACTCTATGGCTACGCCGGCCCGGACCTGCCCAAGGCCCTCGAAGGTGCGCCTGCGGAGGCGCCCATTGTGCTGCTGGCGCACCGGCCTGCGGGCGCGGCCGGCCATGCCCAGCAAGGCGTGGCCGTGCAGCTGTCCGGCCATACCCATGGCGGCATGGTCATGGGCATGGAGCCGGTGTTCGGCCCGCCCAACGAAGGCTATCTGACGCGCGGCTACCGCGTGGGCGACATGCAGCTTTATGTGAGCAATGGCACGGGGCTGTGGATGGGTTTCCCGATACGGCTGGGCATTCCTTCGGAGATCACCGAGTTCGTGCTGACCCGCGCGAAGTAGTCTGCGGCCAGGCAGAGTCGGGTGATCGCACGACATAAAGAGGCAGTGCGAGAATCCATCCATTCCCGTGGCGACGCGATAGGCACTCGATGGACATGTTTTCCGATCTGGCTTTTTTCTCCCTGGTGATCAAGCACGGCTCGCTCGCGGCCGCGGCGCAGGAGATGGGCCTGACGCCGCCTTCGGCCAGCAAGCGGCTGTCGGCGATGGAGACACGGCTGGGCGTGCGCCTGCTCAACCGCACCACGCGCCGCATCAGCCTCACGCCCGAAGGCGAGATCTACGTCAGCGAAGGCGCGCGCGTGCTGGCCGAAATGCAGGCGCTGGAGCGCCGTGTGGCGGGCGCGAAAGCACTGCCACGCGGGCAGATCAAGCTCAGCGCCACGCTGGGCTTCGGGCGGCGCTTTGTCGCGCCCGCGCTGTCGAAGTTCGCGCGCCAGTTTCCCGAAGTCGAAGTCCAGCTGAGCCTGACCGACAAGCCGGTCAACCTGGTGGAGCAGGGCTTGGACGCCAGCGTGCGCCTGGGCGACATGCCCGATGCGCAGCTCACCGCGCGCCTGCTCGCGCCAAACCAGCGCATCCTGTGTGCCGCACCGTCCTATCTGAAACGCGCCGGCACGCCCACGCAGCCCGCGGCGCTGCAACGCCATTCCTGCCTGTTCATCCGCGAAAGCGACGACACCTTCGGCACCTGGCACCTGCGTTCGGGCACGCGCCAGGAAAGCGTGAAAGTGCGCGGGCCGCTGAGCAGCAACGATGGCGACTGCGCGCTGTCGTGGGCGCTTGACGGCCATGGCATCCTGATGCGCTCGCTGTGGGATGTCGCCCCCTATCTGCGTTCCGGCCGGCTCGAGCCGGTGCTGACGGACTGGACCCTGCCCAACGCCGATATCTATCTGGTGTTTCCCAATAGCTCCAACCTGTCGGCCAAGACCCGGGCGCTGGTGGATTTCATGGTGCAGACTTTCGCGCACCACAAGGCGGCAAAGGACGCGTTTCTGGGCTGGTAGGCGGGGGCGCCGCAGGCCCTGCTTGCCGTTCCCCGCACACCACTGGCACTGGGACTAACCAGCAATATTGATTCATTTTTCGACCTAAAGAAGTTCCGCTGGCGATATTTCGCTTGTCTGTTGCATCTATACGATTTGTCTCTCCAAAGACCAAAAAGGAGACAACGATGATGAACCGCCGAATCTTCACTGCCGCCCCCACGCTGCTGGCCCTGGCCGCCGTGGCCCTGGCCGGTCAGGCCCAGGCCCAGGCCAGCCATTACCCGCAACGCGCGGTGAAGCTGGTCGTTCCCTATGCACCCGGTGGCAGCGCCGACATCGCTGCGCGGCTGATCTCGGCCGAGTGGGCCAAGGCGCTGGGCAGCGAGATGTTCATCGAGAACCGCGCGGGTGCGGGCGGCAACCTGGGAGTCGATTCGGTCGCGAAGTCCGCGCCGGATGGCTACACCATCGGCCTGCAGACGGTGTCGCTGGCGATCAACCCGGCGCTGTTTCCGAAGATGCCGTTCAACACTCTCAAGGACCTCGCACCCATAGGCATGGTGGCCAGTTCCCAGCATGTGCTGGTGGTGGGCCAGCCGTTCCCGCCCAGGACCGTCACCGAGCTGATCGCCGCGGCCAAGGCCGCGCCGGGCAAGTACAGCTATGGCTCGGCGGGCGCCGGCAGCACCTTTCACATGTCGGCCGAACTGTTCAAGGCCACGGCCGGTGTTTCCATCCTGCATGTGCCTTACCGCGGCGGTGGCCCGGCGCTGATCGACACCATTGCCGGCCAGGTGGACATGAGTTTCCCCGTGCTTTCCGCAGCACTGCCGCAGGTGCAGGGCGGCAAGCTGCGCGCGCTCGGTGTGACCGGCGCCAAGCGCTCGCCGCTGATGCCCGATGTGCCCACTATTGCCGAAGCCGGACTGCCGGGCTATGCGTTCGAGACCTGGTTCATGGCCTTCGCGCCCGTCGGCACACCGCCCGCCGTGATCGACAAATTGAACGCGGCGCTGAACCAGGCGCTGGCGACGCCCGCCATCCGCGACCGCATGGTCAAGGACGGCTTCGATCCCATTGCCTCGACGCCTGCCGCCGCGCGCAGCAAGCTCGAGGCCGAGATGCCGCAGTGGGCCAGGCTGGTCAAGGACCGCGGCATTACCGCAGAATAGTTTTCGTTCGCCCACCCAGATCCCACCATGATTCCAAGAACGCTGTATCAAAAACTGGTCGACTCCCACACCGTCGCGCAATTGGACGAACAGAACGTCCTGCTGTTCTGCGACCTGCACCTGATGAACGAGTACACCAGCCCCCAGGCCTTTGCCGGCTTGCACGCGATGGGCCGCGGCGTGCCCATGCCCGGGCAGAACGTCGCGGTGGTGAGCCATGTGATCCCTACCGAGCCGGGCACGATCCGCGTGATCCACGCTGCCGCGCCCGCGCTGCAGGCCAGCAACCTGAAGAGGAACTGCGATCGCCATGCAATACCGCTGTTCGACACCAACGACGCGCTGCAGGGCATAGAGCATGTGGTGGCTCCCGAGCACGGCATGATCCGTCCCGGCATGGTGGTGATCTGCGGCGACTCGCACACCACCACCTATGGCGCGCTGGGGGCACTGGGCTTTGGCATCGGCACCTCCGAAGTCGAGCATGTGCTGGCCACGCAGACGCTGGTCTACCGGCTGGCGCAGGACATGCGCATTCGCATTGACGGCACGCTGCCCTTGGGCACGACGGCCAAGGACCTGGTGCTGATGGTCATAGGCCGGATCGGTGCGCAGGGCGCGCGCGGCCATGTGATCGAGTTCTGCGGCACGGCGCTCGATGCGCTGTCTGTCGAGGCGCGCTTCACGGTCTGCAACATGGCCGTGGAGGCCGGTGCGCGCGGCGCGCTGATCGCGCCCGATGCCAAAGCCAGGCAGTATGTGCTGGAGCGCGCGCCGGACATCGAGGGCCGCGTGCGCGACGCCGCGCTGCGACATTGGGACACGCTGTTCTCCGATCCCGATGCCGCATTCCATATCGAGCACCGCTTCGACGCCAGCGATATCGCGCCGCATGTGACTTGGGGCACCAGCCCCGACCAGGTGATGCGCATCGACGGCCAGATTCCCGCGCCGGATGCGCAGCCCGCGGGCCCGGTGCGGCGCAGCACCGAGCAGGCGCTGCGCTACACCGGCCTGGCCGCGGGCGCGGCGATCGAAGGCACGCCCATCCAGCATGTGTTCATAGGCTCGTGCACCAATGCGCGCATCGAAGACCTGCGCGCCGTGGCCAGCGTGGTTGCCGGCCGGCATGTGGCCGCAGGCGTGCGCGCCATGGTGGTGCCGGGCTCGGGCGCGGTCAAGCAGATGGCCGAGCAGGAAGGCATTGCACGGATACTGCAGGACGCGGGCTTTGAATGGCGCGAGCCCGGCTGCTCGATGTGCCTGGCGATGAACGGCGACATCCTGGCGGCCGGCGTGCGCTGCGCCTCGACCACCAACCGCAATTTCGAAGGCCGGCAGGGGCGCGGCGCCATCACCCATCTGATGAGCCCGGCGATGGCCGCGGCCGCCGCGCTCATGGGCGCGATCACCGACGTTCGCCGACTGGAGCCCGCCCATGCGTAAGCACAATATTCTTTGCGGCCAGGCCGCCGCCCTGCCCATCGAGAACCTCGATACCGACCAGATCATGCCCAAGCAGTTCCTGCATGGCATCGACAAGGCCGGGCTGGCCAAGGGACTGCTGTATGACCTGCGCTTCGACGCGCAAGGGCATATGCGAGATGACTTCGTGCTCAATCGCCCCGAACGCGCGGGCACCGAGATCCTGCTGGCCGGCGCGAATTTCGGCTGCGGCTCCAGCCGCGAGCATGCGGTCTGGGGACTGCAGCAGTTCGGCATCCAGGCCGTGATCGCGCCGAGCTTCGGCGAGATCTTCTACTCCAACGCGATGAACAACCAGCTGCTGCTGGTGATGCTGCCCGAAGCCGATATCGCGGCGCTGATGGCCGATGCCGAACGGCCCGAGACCGCGGAGATTGCCATCGACATCGAGAACTTGCGCGTGCGCAGCGCGACGGTTGACACGGCGTTCACGCTGTCGGCGCGCCACCAGCGCATGCAGCTTGAAGGCCTGGACGTGATCGGCCTGTCCATGACCTACGAAAAGGAAATCCAGGCCTTTGCCGCGCGCCACTGGCAGGCCCAGCCCTGGGTCAGGGATGTGGCGGCGCGCACGCGCGCCCGGCTGGGCTGATGCTGCGGCGCTGCGCACAATCGCCTGCGCGGCCGGACCGCCCGTGGCCTGCGCGGCCGGGCCGCCCGTGTCTGCTGGCATGATGCGGCCATGACTTGCGGCACACAACTGACCATAGATCTCGAGGGCATGACAGAGAAGGCCCAGGTGCTGGCGGCGATCGGCGCGGCGCTGTCGCTGGGCGGGCCCGATGCCAATCACCCGGTGCGCGCCGGCGAGACCCGGGGCTGGGGCCTGAACTGGGACGCGTTGTTCGATTGCCTGCTGAACCTGCATTCCGGCGGCATCTGGGGCAGCAGCCCGCCATTTGCCTTTCCGTTGACGCTGCGGTTCACCGGCGCGGGCGCGCTGGCCCGGCACAATCCCCAGGCCTTTGCCATATTGCAAGACATCCTCGAGCAGACTCGCGATGCCTACGCTCGCCAGAAACGAGGCTTTGACTTCGAACTTGTCGCCTTGGCGTGAGGTGTGGCGCCTTGATGTGGGTAGGATGCAGCGCAGCGCCGCAGGCGACTGCCCGTCAATCCCCAAAAAACAGATATGGACACCCGTTCCTCCGTCCGCGGCCTTGCCGCCATGACCTTCGCGCTGACGCTGAGCCAGTTCTTTCGCAGCTGCCTGGCGGTCATGGCGCCCGAAGTGCAGAGCGATCTGCAACTGTCTCCGGCCGGATTCGGCATGCTGTCGTCGTGCTTCTTCCTGTCCTTCGGCATGGCCCAGATCCCCGTCGGCATGGCTTTCGACCGCTACGGCGTCGGCGCGCCCACGCGCTGGCTGCTGGCCCTGGGCGTGCTTTCCGCCGCGCTGTTTGCGTTTGCGCCCAACGGCGCGACCGCGATGGTCGCCCAGGTGGGGCTGGGCCTGGCCTGCGCGCCGGTCTTCATGGGGCTGATGCACTTCGCGGCGCTGACCCTGCCGACGCACAAGTTCGCCGCCTCGGTCAGCCGGGCCAACGCCGCCGGCATGGTTGGCGCGCTGTGCGCCACGGCGCCGCTGGGCTGGGCGGTGCATGCGTTTGGCTGGCGGCCACCGTTGCTGGTCGCGGGCCTGTTGATGGCCGTCGCCTGCTACTTCGTGGCCACCGAGGTGCGCGACGGCGGCAACGCCCAGGCCCGTGAGGAGGGCACGGCCGCCATGCTGCGTGCCAGCGGCCGGCTGCTGTTCGTGCCCGCGCTGTGGACGCTGATTCCTATGTGCACGGCGCTGGCCGTGGGCACGACCTTCCGCAATTCCTGGGGCGGGCCTTACCTGGCTGATGTCTTTGGCCTGCCAGCGGGCGCGCGCGGCTTGGCGCTGGCGGTGCTGAGCCTGGCGGCGATCTGCGCGGCGGCGGTGCTGCCCTGGTTCGTGCACCGGTTCTCGGTGCGGCAGACGGTGCTGGCCTGGGCGTTGGCGGCCTTGGCGGCCGGCGGCGTGCTGGCGCTGCTGCCCGATGTGGGCCTGATGCTGGACATTCCGCTGCTGGCGCTGCTGGGCACCATCGGCGTGCTGCATCCGCTGGTGATGGCCCATGGCCGCCTGCTGCTGGCCCCCGAAGTCATTGGCCGGGGTCTGGGCTTGCTCAATACCTTTGTGTTTCTCGGCTCCGCCGCGGCGGCGTGGATCTTCGGGCTGATCGCTGACGCCAACCTGTCCGCGGGCGGCGTAGCCTCGGCCGCATACACGCGCATCTTTGCGTTTGCCTGCGCCATGGTGCTGGTCGGCATCGCGGCCTATATGCTCAGTCCGACGATGGCTCGGGCTGCGGGCGCCGGCGCGAAGCCGGCGGCCTGAAGTTTTTCAACCGAAGTGATCTAGGAGGATGGACAAGATGAATGGTGCAAAGAGCCTGGTGAAGACCTTGCTGGCGGCCGGTGTGGACACATGTTTCGCCAACCCTGGCACCAGCGAGATGCATTTCGTCGCCGCACTCGACCAGGTGCCCGGCATGCAGTGCGTGCTGGGCCTGCAGGAAAACGTGGTCACCGGCATGGCCGACGGCTACTACCGCATCGCGCGCAAGCCGGCCTGCACGCTGCTGCATTGCGGCCCGGGTCTGGCCAACGGCATGGCCAACCTGCACAACGCGCGCCGCGCGCGCAGCGGCATCGTCAACATCGTCGGCGACCAGGCCACCTACCACCGTCCGTTCGACGCACCGCTCACGGCCGATACCACCGGCATGGCGCAGACCGTCTCTGCCTGGGTGCGCACCAGCACCCAATCCGCCGAGCTGGGCCGCGACGCCGCCGCAGCGGTGCGCGCCGCCCAGGTCTACCCGGGCCAGATCGCCACCTTGATCCTGCCGGCCGATGTGTCCTGGGAAGAGGGCGGTGTCGTGGGCCAGCCCTTTGCCGCGCCGCTGCCGCCGGCCATCGACAGCGCTGCCATCGAGCAGGCGGCGCGCACGCTGCGCGACCAGCGCGATGTGCTGATCCTGTTGGCCGGCCCGGCCGTGTTCAGCGACGCCCAGGCCCTGGTGCAGCGCGTCAGCCGCGCCACCGGCGCGGCCGTGATGGCCAGCTATGTGACCTCGCATCTGGCGCGTGGCCGCGGCCGCCTGCAGCTCGAGCGCGTACCCTACGTGATGGACCAGGCGATCAAGGCGCTGGACCAGTACCGCCACATCATCCTGGTGAACGCGACCGAACCCGTGGGCTTTTTCGGCTACCCCGGCATGCCCTCGCAGCAGGCCAACCCGCAGGCCCAGTTCCATGTGCTGTCGCGCCCCGACCAGGACCCGGTCGAAGCGCTGCGCGGCCTGGTCAAGGCCCTCGATGCCCCTGAAGCCGGGATTCCCGACCCGGGCCCGCGCCCCGAAGCCGCGCGCGGCACGCCCACGCCCGAAGGCCTGGCGCAGACCGTGGCGGCGCTGATGCCCGAGAACGCCATCATCTCGGACGAAAGCGTGTCCTATGGCCGCGGCTTCTACAAGTTCACCCACGCCGCGCCCGCGCACGACTGGCTGCACCTGGCCGGCGGCGCCATCGGCGACGGCATGCCCGTGGCCACGGGCGCGGCCATCGGCGCCAAGAAGCAGCGCCGCGTCATCAATCTGCAGGCCGATGGCTCGGCGCTGTACACGCTGCAGTCGCTGTGGACCCAAGCGCGCGAACAGCTGCCCGTGACCACCATCATCCTCAACAACAGCAAGTACAACATCCTCATCGGCGAGTACAGGAACGTCGGCGCCACGCCCGGCGACACGGCGATGAGCATGCTGGACCTGGGCAACCCGTCCATAGACTGGACCCGGCTCGCCAACGGCATGGGGGTGGAGGCCGCACGCGCGACTTCGCTGGAGGAACTCGCGGTGCTGATGCAGGCCAGCTTTGGCAGGAACGGGCCGTTCCTGATCGAGCTGATGATCTAAGCTGCGACCGGCTCAGCCAGGGCCGGGCGCCTTGGCCACCGCCGCAAGAAAAGCGCTGGCCTGGGCCGGCTGGGTGAGTTCGGTCCACTGCAGATGCGCAAACTCGGGCTGCGCGCGCAGGGCCGCGAACTTGCGCTGGTTTTTCGCATGGGTGGTCCAGGACCACAGCAGTATCGAGTCCTTGGACAGGAACGCCATGCGCAGCGACTCGCGGTTGCCATGGAACAGCCGGGTGCGCAGCAGGCCGCGGCTGAGCGTGCGCCACAGCACGCGCGAAAACACCGTGAACCGCCCATAGTTGAGCCACACCACATGGGTCGCGCGCGGCCAGAGGTCGTCGCGCACTGCGCTGTAGTTGCCATCGGCGACCCAGCGCTCGCCCTGGGTCGCCGCCAGCACGCAGCGCCGGAACTGCCCGGGATCCACGGCCTGCCAGTCAGGCCCCCAGTAATGGGCGTCGAGCTCGATATAGGTGGCGTCGGTGGCATCTGCCAGGGCTTGCGCGAACGTCGACTTGCCCGCTCCGCTTGTGCCGATCACCAGATAGCGCATGCCCGTGCTGCGGCCCAGCCGCGGCCTCAGACCGCCATTGGCGCCGTGATATGCGCGTGGTGCTGGTAGCCTTCGAGCGAGAAGTCCGAAGGCTCGACCTTTTCCAGCCATTCGGGCTCGTACTTGCCCGTCACGGCGTAGTCGGGAATGCGGTCCGACAGAACCAGCCTGGGCGCTTCGAAAGGTGCGCGCTTGAGCTGCTCCTGCAGCATGTCCACGTGGTTTTCGTAGATATGCGCATCGCCGATGAAATAGGTGAACCAGCGCGGCTTGTAGCCCGTCAGGCGCCCCACGAGGTGCAGCAGCGCCGCGCCTTCGGTCAGGTTGAACGGTGTGCCCAGGCCCACGTCATTGCTGCGGATATAGAGGCACAGCGAAATCTCGCCCTTGCTCTTGTCGACCAGGAACTGGTAGAGCAGATGGCAGGGCGGCAGCGCCATTTCTTCCAGCTGGGCCCAGTTCCAGCCGTGGAACAGGATGCGGCGGCTGCCCGGGTCCTTGACGATGGTGTCCAGGCACTGGCGCAGCTGGTCTATGGCCTTGTACATCAGCACGCCCGCCTGCTGGCCGGCCGCGGCATCGAGCACGCCGATCTGCTGGTAGCCCTTGGCAAGCGCATCGGCGATCTGCGCGGGTCCCTGGGGCTGGGCCGGGTCGATCAGCTTGTAGGCCGGCCATTGGCGCCACTGCACGCCGTAGACCGAGCCCAGATCGTCTTCCTGCAGGCGGTAGGGATTGGCCAGCCACTGCGCGTTTTCATTCGCGTTCTGGTCCCAGACCTTGCAGCCCAGCGCGCGGAAATCGGCGGCGCTGCGGTAGGCGCGCATGAAACCCACCATTTCGCCCACGGCCGATTTGAAGGCCAGCTTCTTGGTCGTGACGGCGGGAAAGCCTTTTTGCAGGTCGAAGCGCAGCATCGCTCCGGGCAGGCTCAGGGTGCGAACGCCCGTGCGGTTGTCTTGCCAACTGCCGTTGTCAAAGATGTTCTGGACGAGGTCGAGGTACTGTTTCATGGGCTAACCGAGCAAATCTAGGGCAGGATCGTAGCGCAAGCGCTGCGGCCGCGAAGGCCGCAGGTCTTAGATGGCGGCCGCACTCATGGCTTAAGCATATGACTTTAAATGCGAAGTCCAGGCCTGGCCGTGCGCGCATGCGGGTCCTAGAATTTCGGCGCTGACGACAAGTTCCATCCTGAACCCTTCAAGGAGACAAGCATATGCGCATTGAAACCCTGGCCGTCCATGCGGGCTACAGCCCCGACCCCACCACCAAGGCGGTCGCCGTTCCCATCTACCAGACCGTGGCCTATGCGTTTGACAGCGCCCAGCATGGCGCCGATCTGTTCGATCTGAAGGTGCCGGGCAATATCTATACCCGCATCATGAACCCGACCACCGACGTGCTGGAAAAGCGCGTCGCGGCGCTCGAAGGCGGCATTGCGGCGCTGGCCGTGGCCTCGGGCATGGCGGCCATCACCGCCGCCATCCAGACGATTGCCGAAGCCGGCGACAACATCATCTCGGCGGCCACGCTCTACGGCGGCACCTACAACCTGTTTGCCCACACCTTCCCGCAGCAGGGCATAGAAGTGCGCTTTGCCGATGCGCGCGACCCGCAAAGCTTTGGCAAGCTGATCGACGCCAGGACCAAGGCGATCTTCATCGAGTCCATAGGCAACCCGCTGGGCAATGTGACCGACATCCGCGCGCTGGCCGATGTCGCCCACGCGCATGGCGTGCCGCTGATCGTCGACAACACCGTGCCCTCGCCCTATCTGCTGCGCCCCATCGAGTTCGGCGCCGACATCGTGGTGCACTCGCTGACCAAATACCTGGGCGGCCATGGCACCAGCGTCGGCGGCGCGATTGTCGACAGCGGCAGCTTCCCCTGGGCCGAGCACGCCGAGCGCTTCCCGCGCCTGAACGAGCCCGATGTCAGCTACCACGGTGTGGTCTACACCGAAGCCCTGGGCCCGGCGGCCTACATCGGCCGCGCGCGTGTCGTGCCGCTGCGCAACATGGGCGCGGCGATCTCGCCGCACAACGCCTTCCAGATCCTGCAGGGCATAGAGACGCTGGCGCTGCGCATGGACCGCATCTGCGAGAACACGCAGAAGATCGCCGAGACGCTGCAAAAGCACGCCAAGGTCGAATGGGTGCGCTATGCGGGTCTGCCAGACCATCCCGACCACGCCATCGTGCAAAAGCAGTCGGGCGGCCGGGCCTCGGGCATCGTCTCCTTCAGCCTAAAGGCCAATGCCGGCGATGCGCGCGCGGCCGGAGCGCGCTTCCTCGACGCGCTGCAACTCTTCACGCGCCTGGTCAACATCGGCGACGCCAAATCGCTGGCCACGCACCCGGCCTCGACCACCCACCGCCAGCTTGACGCCGCGGAACTGGCCAAGGCCGGCGTGACCGAAGGCATGGTACGGCTGTCGGTGGGCATCGAGCATATCGATGATCTGCTGGAAGACCTGGACCAGGCACTCGCCCAGGTCTGATCGCGCATATACCGCGCCCCATCCACCCGACGCGCAAGCCGTCGGGTTTTTTATGCGCGTGTGCAGGAGCAGGGCGGCGCCTTGGCCGACAGGCCGAAGCAGGCGCGCGCCGCAAAATGGTGCAGGGTCGGCTCCGCCACGCCATGTGCGTGGTGCGAGGGCCGTGATACAAGACCGGGATGCGGCGTCGGCGCGATGCTGCACTCAACCCTCTGCTCGAAGGTGTGAACCATGCGCTTTGTATTTCTCTCCTGTCAGACGGCATTGGCGGTAGCCGCGGTGGGACTGCTTGCCGCCTGCGAGCCCAAGCCCCCCGTGCCCAAGGCGGTCAGCGTGCCGTCCGTCGTGTCGGCGCCTGCGCTTGCCGGCACCATCCATGCGGCGCCCGTGCCGCTGAATACCGCCGATGTCTCCGCCACGGCGGCCGTGATTCTGAACGACAAGCCGGTGCCCAAGACGCCCGCCGCGGACACGCCGGCCACGGCCGGCGCGCCGCTGGAGTCGCTGGCCAGCCTGGCCGATTCGGTCGGCCAGTATCCATATGACGGCGACAACTACCTTGAACAGGGCGTGCTGGCCGCGAGGCTGCGCGCGCTGCTGGGCGAGGACTATCCGATATTGCTGGCCAATATGCGCACCGTGTCGCCGCTGGCCGCGGCCGATGGCCTGTGGTATGTCACCGGCAACCGGCCGCACGAAGGCGGCGTCGAAGCCGCAGCCGTGGTCATAGACCCGCGCCAGAACGCGCTGCGCGTCTGGCTGCTCAACGCCGGCCAGTCGCAGGAGTTCATCGATCCGCCGACGGCGAAGATTCCCTGGCCGCGCGATGTACAGACGCTGATCAAGAACCAGCGCCGGGCGGTTCCTTAGACCGCTTCCTTCCTGGGCAGGACGCAGCCCGGGTTCATGATGCCTTGCGGATCGAGCGCCTGCTTGATCGCGCGCATCATGCCCAGCGCCACCGGTGACTGGTATTGCTGCAGCTTGTCGACCTTGAGCGCGCCCACGCCATGCTCGGCCGAGAACGAGCCGCCGAACTGCGCCACGGCCTCGTAGACCAGATGGTTGACGTGATCTTCCTGATCGCGCAGAAACGCCTTGGCATCGCCATCGGCCGGCGCCTGCACGTTGTAGTGCAGGTTGCCGTCGCCCAGATGGCCGAAGTTGACCAGGCGCACGCCCGGAATCTCGGCCTGCAGCAGCGCATCGGCGTATTCCACGAAGGCCGGAATGCGCGACGCCGCAATCGAGATGTCGTGCTTGATGTTGAGGCCTTCCTCGGCCTGGGCCAGCGGAATGCTTTCGCGCACATGCCACAGGCCCTTGGCCTGGGCAATGCTTTCGGCGACCACGGCGTCGAGCACGCAGCCATCTTCAAACGCCATTTCCAGCAGCGCTTCGAAGCGACCGCGCGCATGTTCCTCGGATTCGCTGTCGGAGTTCTCCAGCAGCACGCAGTAGGGCGCTTCGGCCATGTCGGCAAACGGCACGCGCAGCTGCGGCATGTGGCGCACCACCAGGCTCAGCGCAAACTGGCCCATGACTTCAAAGCCGGTGAGGCCCGCGCCCAGCTGCCGGTGCGCCATGCCCAGCAGGCGCACCGCGGCTTCCATCGAGGGCACGGCGGCCCAGGCCGTGAGGCGCGCGGCGGGCTGGGGAAACAGCTTGAGCGTGGCCGCGGTGATCACGCCCAGTGTGCCTTCGCTGCCGATGAACAGGTCGCGCAGGTCATAGCCGGTGTTGTCCTTGCGCAGGCCCTTGAGCCCGTCCCAGATCTCGCCCTGGGGCGTGACCACTTCCAGGCCCAGGCACAGCTCGCGGCTGTTGCCGTAGCGCACGACCTGGGTGCCGCCGGCATTCGTGCCCAGGTTGCCGCCAATCGTGCAGCTGCCTTCGGCCGCCAGCGACAGCGGAAACAGCAGCCCGGCATTGGCCGCGGCCTGCTGCACGTTCTGCAGAATGCAGCCGGCTTCCACGGTGAGCGTCAGATTGTCGTGGTCTATGCCGCGCACGGCCTGCATGCGCTGCAGGCTCAGAACGATCTGGGTGCCGCTGGTGTCGGGTGTGGAGCCCACCGACAGGCCGGTGTTGCCGCCCTGGGGGATCAGGCTGGTGGCGGTCTCGGCGCAGGCCTTCACCACGGCCGCGACCTCGGCCGTGCTGGCGGGGCGCACCACGGCCAGCGACTTGCCATGGCTGCGGCGGCGCCAGTCCTGCTCCCAGGCGCTCAGATCGCCTTCGGTCAGCACATTCGGGGCGCCAACGATCTGGCGCAGGGTATCAAGCAGTTGGGACATCACGGTTCTCGCAAAAAAATCGTTCAATGCGCGGCCGCGCGGGCAGCACGCTGGCGCCAGCGCACATGCAGGGTGCAGGCCGCAAACAGCGACAGGCACAGCGCGACTTCGGCCAGCGCCAGCCAGCGGCTGGGCGCCGGGTCGCTCCAGGCGCGCACCACGCCTTCGGTGAAATACAGCCAGACCACCAGGCTAACCCAGCGGTAGGTGTACATGCGGCGCTTGAGCAGGCCGGCCAGCGGCAGGCACAGCGGCAAGGCCTTGAGCGCCAGCCAGGAGCCGCCGGGGCGCAGCGGCGCCAGCCAGAGCTCCCAGGCAACGCACAGCGCCATCAATGCCAGCAGGCTGCCAACAGCCCACCAGCGGGTGGCAGCCACATCGCTGCCGGGTTCAGTGTTGGAAAGATTCATGGAGGTGGCATCATATCGGCCATGGCCTTGTCCTTCCACCGAGCGCATACGCGCTGGCGCCAATTGGCCCACACCCTGACTACCTTTCCCTGGCGCAACACCGCCCATACGCTGGCGGCGCGCTTTCGCGAAGACCGGCTGGGCCTGACCGCGAGCAGCCTGACCTTCACTTCGCTGCTGGCGCTGGTGCCGTTCGTCACGGTGGCGCTGGCGGTGTTCACCGCGTTCCCGACCTTCGGGCGCCTGCAGCTCACGCTGCAGCGCTGGCTGATCGACAGCCTGATTCCCGATGCGATTGCCCAGCAGGTCATGGACTACCTGTTCCAGTTCGCAGCCAAGGCCAGCCAGCTCGGCGGCGTGGGCTTCGGCGTGCTGCTGGTCACGGTGATCAGCCTGATCCTCACGGTGGACCGCACGCTCAACAACATCTGGCGCGTGCAGCGCATGCGCTCGCTGGGCCAGCGGCTGCTGATCTACTGGGCGGTGATCACGCTGGGGCCGCTGCTGATGGGCGGCTCCATCGCCACCACCTCCTATGTGCTCTATGCCTCGCGCGGCGTGGTGTCGGCGCTGCCCGAGGCCTTGCAGATGGGCTTCAACTCGCTGGAGTTCCTGCTGCTGTCGGGCGCGATGGCCGCGCTCTACCACTACGTGCCCAACACTTCGGTCAAATGGCGCCATGCGCTGGCCGGCGGCCTGTTTGTCGCCATCGGCATGGCCATGGCCAAGAAGGTGCTGGCGCTGTACCTGGCCTCGGTGCCGACCTATTCGGTGATCTATGGCACCTTTGCCACCTTGCCCATCCTGCTGATCTGGGTCTATGTGGCCTGGGTGATCTTTCTGCTCGGCGCCGTGGTCACGGCCTATCTGCCCAGCCTGCTGACGGGCATGGCGCGCAGCTCGGCGCATCGCGGCTGGAGCTTCGAGCTGGCGCTGGAAGTGGTGGCGGTGCTCGAGGAGCAGCGCCACCAGCCGCAGCGCGGCATGCCGGCGCTGGCGCTGGCGCGGCGCCTGCGCGTCGATTCGCTGCAGCTCGAGCCCACGCTGTCGGCGCTCACCGCCGTGCGCTGGCTGGGCGTGCTGCCCGACGAGGGCCAGACGCGTACGCTGGACGATATCGAGCCGCGTTATGTGCTGCTGTGCGAGCCCGACACCACGCCGCTGGCGCCGCTGCTGCAGCATCTGCTGGTCGAGCGCACCCCCAGCACCGAGCGCTTGTGGCAACAGGGCCGCTGGGACGATCTCACGCTGCGCCAGGCGCTGCCCGCGGCCGAGCCGCCAGCGCCCGCCCCGCAGCTGGCGCTGGCCGAACCCTTGATTGCCACGGCCGTGGTGCCCACCCCTCTTGCCAACCTGACCAAGGAGTGAAGCATGCAAGCACAGGAACTTCATCGCGGCCGGCTCATCGATCACCTGCAGCTGGTGGTGCAGGATCTGGAAAAATCCAAGGCCTTCTACACGGCCGTGCTCGCGGCGCTGCAAGTGCCCATGGGCGGGGCGGGCGAGGGCTACTTCTGGGCCGATGAGCTGTTTGTCTCCACGCCCGCCAGCGAGGCCGCGCAGGGCCGGCTGACCGGCCGCACCCACCTGGCCTTCCAGGCGCGCGACCGGGCCATGGTCGAGGCCTTCCACCGGGCGGCGCTGGCCCATGGCGGCCAGGACAACGGCGCGCCGGGCGAGCGCCCCTACCATCCCGGCTACTACGCCGCGTTCGTGCTCGACCCCGACGGCAACAATATCGAAGCCGTATTCCACGGCGAGGCGCAACGCAGCGCGCCCTCCGTGCATATCACTTTCTGAATGAAAAAGCCCCGCACGTCTTGCGACGCCGGGACTGGTGGCGCGGCCTGATAACTCAGCCAGCCTGCAGAAAATCGCGCAGCGCAAACAAGGTCTCGTCCGGCGACTCCGTCATCTGGTTGTGCCCCATGGGCAGCAGAACGCGCTGCGGCTTCCTGCCCGCGGCCTGGGCGGCCTGGATCAGGCCTTGCGCGGCCTTGGGCGGCGTCATCTGGTCCTGCGCACCCAGCGCAAACAGCACCGGGCAGGTGATGGCCGCAATCGCCGCCTCGCCATTGGCGTAGCGATCGCAGGCCACAAAGCCGGTGTGCAGCAGGTTCTGCCGCGCATTGCTGGCCAGCACGCGCCGGCCCAGCGCCAGGCCCGCGCCAAACACCCAGCTGCCCGCTCCGCCCGGGGGCGCGAGCGTGGCGCGCGAGAAGGTGTTGACCATCTGGATGGCCTGCTCGGGCGTGTTCAGCGCCGATTCCAGCAGCGCGGGCGAGACCTTCATCGGATGCGCAATGCCCACCAGCGCCAGATGGCTCACGCGCTCGCCCAGATCGGCCGCGGCCTGCAAGGCAATCAGGCTGCCCCAGCTGTGGCCGACCAGCGCGGCTTTTTCCAGCCCGGCGGCGTCCATCAGATCGGCGATGAAGCGCGCGGCTTCCTCGACGCTTTGCGGCGCCGACCCCGCGCTGCGGCAATGGCCGGGCAGGTCGATGGCCAGCACGTTCCAGCCGTGATTTGCCAGGTAGCGGCTTTGCAAGGCCCAGACGCTGTGGTCGCACAGCACGCCGTGTATCAATATGGCCGTGGGCAGGCCAGCGCGCGGCGGCTTGCCGCCGGTGTAGGCATAGATGGAGTGGCCGTTGACTTCGATGTTCATGGTGCTTTCTCCGCCTCCTAGGCCGCTTTTTCCGCCGCCTTGAGGGCGCGCTTGAGGTCGTCGATCAGGTCGTCGGCATCTTCCAGGCCGATCGACAGGCGAATCGTGCCCTGGCCTATGCCCGCGCCGGCCAGCGCGTCGTCGTCCATGCGGAAGTGCGTGGTGCTGGCCGGGTGGATCACCAGCGAGCGGCAGTCGCCGACGTTGGCCAGGTGGCTGAAGACCTTGAGCGTCTCGATGAACTTCTTGCCCTGGTTGCGGTTGCCGGCAATGTCGAAGCTGAACACCGAACCCGCGCCGCGCGGCAGCAGCTTCTGGGCCAGCGCATGGCTGGGGTGGCTTTCAAGCATGGGGTGGCCGACGCGGCTGACCATGGGGTGGCTGGCCAGGAACTCCACCACCTTGACGGTGTTGCGCATGTGGCGCTCCATGCGCAGCGGCAGGGTTTCAATGCCTTGCAGGATCAGCCAGGCGGTGTGCGGGCTCATGCAGGCGCCGAAGTCGCGCAGGCCTTCGCGGCGCGCGCGCAGCAGAAAGGCGCCGACGCTGCTTTCCTCGGTGAACACCATGTTGTGGAAGCCGTCATAGGGTGCGCTCAGTTCGGGGAATTTGCCCGAGCGCTCCCAGTCGAAGCTGCCGCCGTCGACGATCACGCCGCCGATCACCGTGCCATGGCCCGAAAGGAACTTGGTGGCCGAGTGGTAGACGATGTCCGCGCCCAGCGACAGGGGCTTCATCAGCCAGGGCGAGGTCAGCGTCGAGTCGACCAGCAGCGGCACGCCGGCCTCGTGCGCGATCTGCGACACGGTGGGAATGTCCAGCACGTCCAGGCCCGGGTTGCCCACGGTCTCGCCAAAGAACAGCTTGGTGTTGGGGCGCACCGCAGCCTTCCAGCCGTCGATGTCGCCGGGCTTGACGAAGCTGGTCTCTATGCCGAAGCGCGCCAGCGTGTAATGCAGCAGGTTCTGGCTGCCGCCGTAGAGTGCCGTGCTGGCGACGATATGGCTGCCCGCGCCCATCAGCGTGGCGACCGACAGATGCAGCGCCGCCTGGCCGCTAGCCACGGCAATCGCGCCCACGCCGCCTTCGAGCGCCGACACGCGCTGCTCGAGCACGGCATTCGTCGGGTTGCTGATGCGGCTGTAGACATGGCCTGGCCGCTCGAGATTGAACAGCGAGGCCGCATGGTCGCTGGACTCGAACACGAACGAGGTCGTGAGGTGGATGGGCACGGCGCGCGCGCCTGTCACGGGATCGGGCTGGGTGCCCGCATGCAGGCTCAGCGTATCGAAGCCGGGGTCAGAGTAACCGGGCATCTTGTCTCCAGGTTGGGTCAAACGCAGAAGGGCGCGGGCTGCTTGGGCCCGCGCCTCCAGGGGCAGCCAACGATTATGCATGGGCCAGCGGCCCAAGCCGGCGCCGCCGCGCACCAGGGCGACCTCGGCGCCGACGCGCTAAAAGCCGCGCCGCCGGCTTCACCCGGGGCTTTGTCGGCTAAGATCAATCTTCATTCGGAGAGCGCTCCACCCCCAGCGGCAACAGCCGGAGACAACACATGAAAGTTCGTGACATTCTTCGCGTCAAGGGCAACACCTTGTACGCCATTTCCCCCGATGAGCCCCTGAGCCGCGCGGTGGAGACCATGGCCGAGAAGGACATCGGCTCGCTGGTGGTCATGGAGCACTCGGACGTGGTGGGCATGCTCACCTTCCGCGAAGTGATCCAGTCGCTGGTCAAGAACGCCGCCGGCGCGATGCTGGTGCGCTCCGCCATGGACGACGCACCGCTGACCTGCACGCTGGAAACCGAGATGGACGAAGTCCGCCGCATGATGCTTGACCGCCATGCGCGCTACATGCCCGTCATGGACAAGCGCATGCTGATGGGCGTGATCAGCTTCTACGACGTCGCCAAGGCCGTCGTCGACAGCCAGAACTTCGAGAACCGCATGCTCAAGGCCTATATCCGCGACTGGCCTGAAGGCGAGCGCCAGGGCGCTGAGTAATTGGCCCCCACGCTCCCCCACTGCGTGTGGGTCGCGCTGGGGGGCATACCCCCCAGATGTCTTCTGCTTTGGGGGGCAAAGCCCCCCACCGCGTTTTGCCTTGGGGGGGGCCGCCCAGGCCGGCCCGGCGGCAAAACCTTGCGCCCACCTTCATACGTTGCGTGGCGGTAACCGTTCATCCTGAGCTTGTCGAAGGATCGAAGGATGAAGGATGAAGGATGAAGGATGAAGGATGAAGGATGAATGGGCGCGCTGGCTTCATACCCCGGCATAATCCCTTGCCATGAGCGGCAATACCTTCGGCACCCTATTTCGCGTCACCAACTTCGGTGAATCCCACGGCCCGGCCATTGGCTGCGTGATCGACGGCTGCCCGCCCGGCATGCCGCTGAACGAGGCCATCATCCAGTACGACCTGGACCGCCGCCGTCCCGGCACCAGCCGCCATGTGACCCAGCGCCAGGAGCCCGATGCGGTGGAAATCCTGTCCGGTGTCTATGAAGGCAAGACCACGGGCACGCCCATTGCGCTGCTGATCCGCAATACCGACCAGCGCAGCAAGGACTACGCCAACATCGTCGAAAGCTTCCGCCCCGGCCATGCCGACTACACCTACTGGCACAAGTACGGCATCCGCGACCCGCGCGGTGGCGGCCGTTCGTCGGCGCGCCTCACGGCGCCCACGGTCGCCGCGGGCGCCGTCGCCAAGCAGTGGCTCAAGGCCCAGTTCGGCACCGAGTTCCGCGCCTGCATGACGCAGCTGGGCGAGCTGGACATCCCGTTCGAGGACTGGGTCCATGTGCCCAACAACCCGTTTTTCGCGCCCGTGGCCGATGTGTCGGCCTACGAGGACTATATGGATGCGCTGCGCAAGGCCGGCGACTCCTGCGGCGCGCGCATCCGCGTGCAGGCCAGCGGCATGCCCGTGGGCCTGGGCCAGCCGCTCTATGACAAGCTAGATGCCGACATTGCCTACGCGATGATGGGCCTCAACGCCGTCAAGGGCGTTGAGATCGGCGCCGGCTTTGCGAGCGTTGCCCAGCGCGGCACGGTGCATGGCGATTCGCTGACGCCGGCCGGCTTTGCCAGCAACCATGCGGGCGGCGTGCTCGGCGGCATCAGCACCGGCCAGGACCTCGAAGTCTCGATTGCGATCAAGCCCACCAGCTCCATCCTGAGCCCGCGGGAATCCATCGACATCCACGGCCAGCCCACGCAAGTCATCACCAAGGGCCGCCACGACCCCTGCGTGGGCATACGCGCCGCACCCATTGCCGAGGCCTTGCTGGCGCTGGTGGTGATGGACCACGCGCTGCTCAACCGTGCCCAGTGCGGCGATGTGCGCCAGGGCGTGCAGCCGATTGCCTCGTCGTTTCTCTGAGCTTTTGCCAGACGCAAAAAAGCCATCCCGCGGGATGGCTTTTTTCAACTCGTTCGTCCTGAGCTTGTCGAAGGATGAACGGCCCCGCCGGCAAAATCAGCCTCGGCGTACCTCGTCCATCACGTCCTTGAAGTCCTCGATGTCCTCGAAGCTGCGATAGACGCTCGCAAAGCGGATATACGCGACCTTGTCGAGCTGCTTGAGCTCGTGCATCACCAGCTCGCCAATGCGGCTGGATTGCACTTCGCGCACGCCCAGGTTGCGCAGCTTTTCCTCGATGCGCTCTATGGCTGTGTCCACCTGCTCGGTGCTCACGGGCCGCTTGCGCAGCGCCAGCGAGAACGAGCCGCTGAGCTTGGCGCGCTCGTACTCTATGCGCCGGCCATCCTTCTTGACGATGGCCGGGTAGCTGACTTCGGGCCGCTCATAGGTCGTGAAGCGCTTGTCGCAACCGCCGCACTGGCGCCGGCGGCGGATGAAACCGCCGTCTTCCGCCTCGCGGGTCTCGACCACCTGGGTGTCGGGGTGGCTGCAAAAAGGGCACTTCATGGCAGGGCGTCAGGCTCAGTCGCGGTAGACCGGGAAGCGGGCCGTCAGCGCCGAGACCTTGGCGCGCACGGCGGCCAGGTTGGCTTCGTCCGTGGGGTTGTCGAGCACGTCGGCGACCAGATTGGCCGTCAGGCGGGCTTCTTCTTCCTTGAAACCACGGGTGGTCATCGCGGGCGTGCCCACGCGGATACCGCTGGTCACCATCGGTTTTTCAGGATCGTTGGGGATGCTGTTCTTGTTGATGGTGATGTGGGCGGCGCCCAGAGCGGCTTCAGCCGCCTTGCCGGTGATGCCCTTGGCGCGCAGGTCGACCAGCATGACGTGGCTTTCGGTGCGGCCGGAGACGATGCGCAGACCGCGCTCGATCAGCGTTTCAGCGAACACTTGTGCGTTCTTGACGACCTGGGCCTGGTAGGCCTTGAACTCGGGCGTCAGCGCTTCCTTGAAGGCCACGGCCTTGCCGGCGATGACATGCATCAGCGGGCCGCCTTGCAGGCCGGGGAAGATGGCCGAATTGATGGCCTTCTCGTGCTCGGCCTTCATCAGGATCACGCCGCCGCGCGGGCCGCGCAGGCTCTTGTGCGTCGTGGTCGTGACCACATCGGCGTGGGGCACGGGGTTGGGGTAGACACCTGCGGCGATCAGGCCGGCGTAGTGGGCCATGTCGACCCACAGGATGGCGCCGATTTCCTTGGCTATTTTTGCGAAGCGTTCGAAATCGATGCGCAGCGCGTAGGCCGAGGCACCGGCGATGATCAGCTTGGGCTTGTGTTCACGCGCCTTGGCTTCGAGGGCGTCGTAGTCGATCTCTTCCTTGGCGTCGAGGCCGTAGGAGATGACGTTGAACCACTTGCCCGACATGTTCAGCGGCATGCCGTGGGTCAGGTGACCGCCTTCGGCCAGGCTCATGCCCAGGATGGTGTCACCGGGCTTGAGGAAGGCCAGCAGCACGGCCTGGTTGGCCTGGGAGCCGGAATTGGGTTGCACGTTGGCGGCATCGGCGCCAAACAGCTGCTTGACGCGGTCGATGGCGAGTTGCTCGACGACGTCGACGTTCTCGCAGCCGCCGTAGTAACGCTTGCCGGGATAGCCTTCGGCGTACTTGTTGGTCAGCTGGGAGCCCTGGGCTTCCATAACGGCCGGCGAGCAGTAGTTCTCGCTGGCGATCAGTTCGATGTGGTCTTCCTGACGCTGGTTCTCGGCCTGGATGGCGGCAAACAGTTCGGGGTCGGCTTTTTCAACAGTGATATTGCGGTGGTACATGGCAGTCCTATGAACTTGAAGTCCCTTGAGGCCAAGGGCTGCCCAGGCGAACGGCGGAACGCTTCAGGCCGGATCCGGTCTGCCTGGGCGGTACGCTCCCCGGTGGTTCACGGATGGTCTCCGCTGGTTTCCACGTCAGCGGCAGCCCGGTCTTGCGACCTCCTGGACTGCGCCTATCGCCAGTTGCGTACCCCGGTAGTGTAGCTGAGCAGGGATGGCCCGCGCAGCAACAGGGGACGCTCGGTCACCGAATTCAAAGGCTGGTATTCAGCGCGACCTGCTCCACGGCGCTGGCCACGGGAGCGGCAGCGGGAGCCGTCAGAGGCGTGGTCTGCTTGACCGTCAGCAGCGGCTGGGGTGGGGTGGCTGGCAGCGCCCGCAGGCCCGCGGCCTGGCGCAGGCGGCTGTGCTCGGCCAGCACCTTGGCGGCATAGCCGCCGTCATTGGGCAGGTTGGCGGCGCCGACATAGTGGCGCAGACCGCCTTCGACCGAGCCGGCGCGGGCAATGCAATCCTTGAGCACCTTCACGCCTACGCGCAGGTTGGTCACGGGATCGAATGCCGCCAGGCTGCCGCCGAAGTTTTCGTACTTGTCGGTGTGCACGCTGGTCATGACCTGCATCAGGCCCTGGGCGCCCACAGCGCTTTGCGCAAACGGGTTGAAGCTCGATTCGATGGCCATGATGGCCAGGATCAGCGTCGGGTCGATCTTGTTGAGCTGGCCCAGCGTATAGGCTTCGGACACCAGCGAGGCCAGCGGCTCGGGCGCGACGCGGTACTTCTTGCTGAGCCAGAAGGCCACGGCGGCCTGCTCGCGCGGCAGGTCCTTGGGATTGCTGGCAGTGGCGCGGTCGATGGCACCGGGTTCGGTGGGCATGTCGATCACGGCCACCTGGCGCGCTTGCAGCCAATCGCGCAGCTGGGCTTCGCCTTCATGGCGCAGGTCGGGCCGGGCAAACAGGGTGATGGCCATGAAGGCCACCACCAGACCCAGCAGCGCAAAGCCGTTATGGGTAATTTCAAGAAAACCGTCGGTCACATCGGACGCGAAGGTTCGCACTGCAGCGAAGACTCTTGCTGATGCAGGCATATTGATTCCTTTCAAGAGGCATCACCCCGCTTTGCTGACCCGGTGAAGGGGGCATGGGGCGAACACCTAGATTGGCGCGCTGCAATCCTTTGGGTCGGTGCCGGATGGACATCGAAGGAAGTGGTCTGAGCCACCTGGCTGCAGCGAAGAGGGGTGTCTTTTTCGAGAATGCGGATTCTAGGAGCGCAGCTAATGCTAAGTCAATACTATAAAAACTATCTGTTAGATTTAACAGGCATATAAAAAGCTGTATGCAAACTCAGGTTTTTGCCTTTTCATCCCCCGGCAACTGCTGATTGACAGGCACTTTCGTCTGTCCTATCGAGCGCTTCAAATCATTGCTATAACTCATTGGATTGCTGCGCTGCAGCTCGCTTATTCTGCAGTTGACTGCCATGGCAGTTGACTGCTGGAAGAGCGTTGAACGGCGGAACGGCACTTCATCTGTCAGTTCCTGTCCGTTGACTGTCTCGGAAGGTCTCCAGGGAGCAATCGATGCTTCCACGCAACCAGGACTATCCTCTCCAGGTTGCAATCCCCACGGCACAGGACTTGGAGCCTGCCGTAAAGCCCAGTCATCGGCTTGCCGCTGACTGGGCTTTCTATTTGCGCAGCTCTTACTTTTGCTCACGGCCGTTTTCTGATGCAATGGCGCCCTGCGCAGCCGGACGGGCCGCGTCCCGTAAAGCCTTGCGCCTTCCATGAACTCTCTGAATAAATACAGCTTGCTGCGCTCTGCCGCCGTGGCTTTGCTGGTGCTGCTGCTGTTATGGCTGGCGCTGTGGCTGGCCGTGCCCACGTTGCTCAAAAGCCAGATTCAGCGCCTGGCCACGGAAAAGCTGGGCCGCAACGTGACGCTGGCCTCGGTGCAGTTCCGGCCATGGACGCTGGAGCTGTTTCTCCATGGCCTGCGCATCGATGGCCTGGCGGGTGCTTCGCAGCCATTGCTTTCGGTGGAGCGTATATATATTGATGCGGAGCTGCAGTCGCTGCTGCGCCTGGCGCCGGTGCTCGATGCCATCGAGGTCGATGCGCCCGTGCTGCATCTGGCCCAGACCAGCGCCGGTCACTATGACGTGGATGACATCCTGCAGCGCCTGGCCGCGGCCGCGCCGCCCGACAAGAAGGCCGAGCTGCAACGCTTTGCGCTCTACAACATCAGCGTGCGCGGCGGCGCGGTGGATTTCCACGATGCGCTGGTCAAGCGTACGCACCAGGTGCGCGGTCTGGTGCTCAATCTGCCGTTCCTCAGCACACTGGCCTCGGCGCAGCAGGTGCGCGTCGCGCCGCGGCTTGCATTCGAGCTCAACGGCAGCGCCTTTGACTCCTCGGCGCTGAGCACGCCGTTCCTGCAAAGCCGCGCCACCGAGCTGCGGCTGGCATTCAAGGGCCTGGACCTGGCCCACTTCCTGGGCTATGTCCCGCGCTCTGTGCCGCTGCAGATTGCCGCAGGTCGGCTGGACGCGGATATTGAAATCGGCTTTGAGCAGGCCGAACAGGCCAAGGTGGGCGTGCGCGGGCAATTCGCGTTGCACCAGGCGCGGCTGCGCGATGCCCAGGGCCAGGAATTGCTGGCATTCGAGCGCCTGGCCGTGGCGTTGCGCGAGGTGCAACCGCTGCGCCGGCAGGTGCGGTTGGAATCCGTGGTGCTGACCGCGCCCCAGGTGCAGGCAAGGCGCGATGCGCGTGGCAAGCTCAACTGGCTGGCCTTGGCAGGGCAGGGCCAGGCGGGCGATGCGTCTGCGGCGCAGCCCATGCCCTGGCAGGTCGAGGTCGAGCAGGTCATCGTGGAGCAGGGCCGTGCCGAGTGGCGCGATCAGTCGGCCCAGGCCGGCGCCCAGGGCGCACACCTGGTATTGGCCGACATCGGCCTGCAGGCGCGCGCGGTCGCGCTGCCGCTGGCCGAGCCCGTGCAGTTCCAGGGCCGCTTGCGCCTGGACCGGCCTGGTGCCAAGGCCGGCGCCACGCCGGGCCTGCTGGATTTCGAAGGCCAGGCCACGGCCAGCCAGGGCCGCATGGCCTTGCGCCTGCAATCCGTGCCGCTGGCCCTGGGCGCTCCTTATCTGTCGGCCCAGTTCAAGCCCCTGGTGCAGGGGCGGGCGACGGCGCAGCTGGGCCTGGGCTGGACGCGCGACGCGCTGGCGGTCAAGGTCGCGCGCCTGGCGCTGGATGATCTGGCGCTGCAGGACCCGGCGGCGCCGGCGCGCATGCGCCAGCTGCTGCTCGAAGACGCCGAGCTGCGCCTGCCCGCGCAGCAGTTGCGCATAGGCCAGTTGACGCTGGACCAGCCCGTGGTCGGCGTGCAGCGCGATGCCCAGGGCCGCTGGATGTTCGAGCGCTGGCAGGGGGCGCCGCGTGCGGCAGCCGCGGCTGGCGCCACGCCAGCGCAGCGTCCCTGGGAGGTGCAGCTGCGAAGCCTGGCGATCCAGGGCGGACAGGTGAGCTACGGCGATGCGCTGCCGGTGCGCCCGGTGCAGTGGCAGGCCAGCGCCATCACGCTCCAGGCCAGGGATCTCGCGCCGCTGTCCGCGGGCGCGAAAGCGTCGCCGCTGCAACTGTCGCTGCGCCTGGCCAGCGGCCGCCGCGCGACGACCGGCCAGCTGGACTATGACGGCAGCCTGCGCGTGGCGCCGCTGCTGGTGCAGGGCGTGGTGCGCGCCAGCGACCTGCCGCTGCATGCCTTCGAGCCATATGTCGCCGAACTGCTCAATGTGCGCCTGCTGCGCGCCCAGGGCGGCTTCGCCGGGCGTGTGCGCTATGAGGACGCGAAGGGCGGCGCGCGCGTGGCGCTGCTGGGCGATGCGCAGCTCAACGACCTGCGCGTGCGCGCGCAGCCGGGCCCCACGCCGGGCGTCGCCACCAATGAAGACCTGTTGCGCTGGAAGGCGCTCGCGCTGCGCGGCCTGAATCTGGCCATGGCGCCCGGCGTCGCGACGCAGATACGGCTGCGCGAAACTGCGCTCGACGACTTCCATGCGCGCGTGATCGTGCAGCCCGATGGCCGCATCAACTTGCAGGACCTGGTGAAATCGCGCCAGCAGCAGGCCGCCGAGCAGGCCGCGCAGGGCATGGTCGCCACGGCGCAGACCGTGGTGCCGGCCGGACCGCCCCCCGTGGTGCATGTCGGGCCGGTGGTGCTCAGCGGTGGTGCGGTGGCTTTCTCCGACTATTTCATTCAGCCCCAGTATTCCGCCGACCTGAGCGCGCTGTCCGGGCGGCTGGGGGCGTTCTCGACCGAGACCGCGCCCGACCAGACGCCGGCCATGGCCGAGCTCGAGCTGCGTGGCCGCGCCCAGGGCACGGCCAACCTGGAGATCGCCGGCCAGCTCAATCCGCTGGCCAAGCCGCTGGCACTGGACGTCACGGCGCGCGTCAGCGACCTCGAGCTGTCACCGCTGTCGCCCTACGCGATCAAATATGCGGGCCATGGCATAGAGCGTGGCAAGCTGTCCATGGATGTGAACTACCGGGTCCAGCCCGATGGCCAGCTGACGGCCAGCAACCGGCTGGTATTGAATCAATTGACCTTCGGCGAGGCCGTCGAGGGCGCGCCCGGCAGCCTGCCGGTGCGGCTGGCGACGGCGCTGCTCGCCGACCGCAATGGCGTGATCGACCTCGACCTGCCGCTCAGCGGCTCGCTCAACGACCCGCAGTTCCGCCTGGCACCGGTGATCTTCAAGATCATCGGCAACCTCATCATGAAGGCCGTGACCGCGCCGTTCGCCCTGCTGTCGGGGGCGCTGGGCGATGACGCCAGCAGCGCCGGTGCGGTGGTGTTCGCCCCCGGCAGCGCCGTGCTGGACGATGCGGGCCGGCAGGCCCTCGACAAGGTTGCCCAGGCCTTGCAGCAGCGCCCGGCCTTGCAGATGACCGTGGTCGGCGAAGCCGCACTCGAGGCCGAGCGCAGTGGCTGGCAGCAGCAGCAGGTGCAGCAGCAGTTGCTGGCGGAAAAGCGCCGTCGGGCGCTGCGCGCAGGCCGGGCTGCAGACAGTGTCACGGCCGTGGCGCCCGCCGAGGAGGCCGCGCTGCTCAAGGCGGTTTACGCCCGGGCCGAGTTCAAGAAGCCGCGCAATCTGCTTGGAATGGACAAGGATTTGCCCGACAATGAAATGCGAACGCTGTTGCAGGCCCATGCCCCTGTGCCTGACAATGCAATGCGTGAGCTGGCTTTGGCGCGCGCCGTGGTGGTGCGCGACTATCTGGCGGCGCAGGAATTGCCCCTGAAACGTCTGTTTCTCGGGGCGCCCGTACAGGCTTCGAGCGGTCCGGATTGGCAGCCGCAGGCCCGCTTGGAACTGGCTGTACGGTGATTCAGTTTGGGTTCTGCGCAAATAACAGCGAAAATAGCTCTTTACTTACTGCGACGCCCGCGGCGCAGCACAGGTTCTGGCGGCCCATGTCTGGGGCGGCCAGGGCCTATCTCATTGAACAATGTCCCCTCTTTCCCCTCGTAGCAACATGTCCGACGCCCCTGAAGTGAACCCGGCCCTGGCCAAGACCTCTGAAACGCATCCTCTTGATGCGCTGACCGGCGGCGCGTTTTCCGCAGAAACCTCGGGTGAGCGTGCTTCGCGCATTCGCGACTGGCTCGCGACCCAGCCCGCACACGACCAACTGCAGGAAGTGTTCAAGGAACTCAGCGTGCGCGACAAGAGCGCAGCGCGCGCCGTGCGCGAGCGTCTGGATGAAATCCGCCGCCTGGAAACCCAGGAGAAAATCGGCGTCGAATGGGCCGAGAAGGCCCGCCAGCTGCTGGCCGCCGAGACGCTCAACATCGCCGACGCCACCGCCTGGCAGCGCGACGCCGCCAAGGCCGGCGCCGCGCTGTCGCGAGAGCCGCTGTCGGTGTTCAAGGGCCAGTTGGCCGAACGCGTCAAGGTCATTGAAGATCTGCAGCACCGCGTGCAGGTGCAGCGCGAAGCCGCTGTGTTGCTGGCCCAGCGCATCGAAGTGCTGTCGACCAAGCCCTGGCGCGATGCCGCCACGGCCCTGGACGCGCTGAGCGCCGACGTGGCGCACTGGCAAGGCCAGGCCGCCGAACTCACGGGCGATGCCAACTGGATCAGCGTGGACGCCAAGTTCCCGCCCCAGCTGGAAAACTCGCGCAAGCAGCTGCTGGTGGTCTGGGACGCGTTTCAGTCGGCCCTGGCGCTGACGCAAGCCGCGGCCCAGGACGAACAGGCCGAGCTGCCTCCGGTGCCGGTCTGGGCCGATGAACTGCGCGTGGCGCGTGGCCTGCCCGCCGAAGCCGCCGTGGTGGCCGCCAAGACCGCCGCCGCACCGGCCAAGCCGCCTGCCGCACCGCGTGCCAAGGCTGCGCCCAAGGTCGCACCCGAAGCCGTCGAAGCCGCAGCCCAGGCCGTGCGCCAGGCGCTGGCCGATCTGGTGGCACTGACGAACGCCGCAGCGCAAGCCGCTGCTGCCGAAACGCCCGCAGCGCAAGCCGCTCCGGCCGAAGCTGCCGCAGTGGAGACTGCCGCAGTGGAAACTGCCGCAGTGGAGACTACTGCCGTGGAAGCGACACCCGCAGAAACCGCCCCCGTTGAAGCCGAAGCCGCAGCCCCTGACGCGGATGCTGCACCGGTTGCTGCGCCAGCCGCCGCTGCGCCAGCCGCCGCTGCGCCAGCCGGCGCTGCGCCAGCCGCTGCTGCGAACAACGGCAAGCTGAACAAGTCCATTGCCCAGTTGCGCTCCGTGCTCAAGCAGCAAGGCCGCCATATCGACGCCGCACTGGGTGCCGAAGTCAACGCCGCGCTGCTGGCCGCGGGCGATGCCCAGGGCTGGCAAGGCTGGAAGGCCGACTCGGTGCGCGAAGAACTCGTGGCCCAGGCCGAAGCCCTGCTGAACCGTCCCGACGGCCAGGCCCTGGGTGGCCGCAAGATGCAGGAGTCGCTGCGCAACCTGCGCGAGCAGTGGAAGCAGGCCGATCAAGGCGCTGCCGCCAACCATGCGCTGTGGAAGCGTTTCGACGAAGCCTGCAATGCCGCGCACAAGGTGGTCGAAGCCTGGCTGGACCGCGTGCGCAGCGAAGCGGCCAACAACAAGGCCCAGCGTGTGCAGCTGATCGAGGAAGTCAAGGCCTGGGCCGCCGAGCAGGCGGCTTCGACCGACTGGAAGGGCATGTCCCGCAGCCTGCGCCAGTTCGGCGAACGCTGGCGCGATGGCGGCCATGTCGGCGAAAAGATGTTTGCGGAACTGCAGCCGCTGTGGAAGCAGGCCATCACCGCCGCCGAAGCCCCGTTGCACACGGCCCAGAAGGCCAGCCTGGCGCGCCGCCACGCGATGATCGACGAAGCCGTGGCGCTGGGCGAAGCTCCGACGCTGCGCATCGATGCCGTGAAGTCGCTGCAGCAGCGCTGGCAGGCCGAGGCCCAGGGCGTGCCACTGGACCGCAAGCATGAGCAAAAGCTCTGGGACGCGTTCCGCAAGCCGCTGGACGATGCCTTCAACCGCAAGGGCAGCGAGCGCAACAGCCGCGCCCAGGTCGAGCTCAGCGAGCGCGATCGCCAGGTGCTCGATGCCTCCAAGGCCCTGGAAGCGGCCAACGCCAGCGGCGATGCGCAGCAGATCCGCGCCGCCATGACCGCGCTGGACGCCGCCTTGCACAGCCAGGCCCAGGCGCAAGCCCAGGAGTCGGCGGCCAAGTCGCAAGCCGCTCCGGCCGCGGACCAGGAAGAGGGCGCCAAGCCCGCTGCCCAGTCCAAGCCCGTCGTGGCCGTGCGCGGCGATGACCGCCCCGGCATGAAGAAGGAAGCCCCGGCCGCCGCCGGCCGCCCGGGACGCCCCGGCGAGCGCCGCGACAGCCGTGATGGCCGTCCGGGTGACCGCGGTGGCGATCGCGGTGGCCGTTTCGGCGAGCGCAGCGACCGTGCGCCGCGCGAAGACCGTGGGCCGCGCCTGGCCGATCCGGCCTTCCGTGCCCAGCGCGACGCGCTCGAGCACGCCCAGATGGCGCTGCGCAAGCTTGCCGTGCAAGCCCATGGCGAAGCCCTGACCCAGTTGCTCAATGCCTGGGAAAAGCGCGATGTCGAGCAGCTGCCCAGCGTGCAGGACCTGGGTGGCCGGGTGTCGCCGCAGGTGCGCGGTGCCTGGGCCAAGTCGATTGCCGCTCCCGTGGCCGGTGATGCGGGTGAAGCCCTGCTGCGCCTGGAAATGGCGGCCGACGTGCCCACGCCGGCCGACCTGATCACGGCCCGCCGCACGCTGCAGCTGCAGCTGCTGACACGCCGCAACGATCCGTCGCCGGCCGAAACCTGGGGCCAGGATGCGGCCCGCGTACTGGCCAGCGCGCGCGATGACGCCAGCGCCCGCCGCCTGCAGAACGCGCTCAAGGCCTTGCTGCGCAAGTAAGTGAGCTTCTGGCGCCCATGCCGCCAGCAGACAAAAAAGCCACTCCGCGGAGTGGCTTTTTTTCGTTCGCCGGATCCAAACCGCCTGCCCTTGCCACCCTCGCAGTGCGGCGCCGGCATTGACACGCTAATTACAAAAAGTTATGGTGTTGGATGTTCACGGATCTATAAGTCATGCTTTTGACGATGGGATCCGCTGGCACTGCTTGCGGAGCTTGAATCCCATCGCGGTGCCAGGATTTCGCCACCGGGCCCCGCCCGGTATATCGGTCGGATGTTTCCGCCCCCATTGCCACGTCACACCCTTCCCGGTAGCGCCCCTAGACCAGGCCCGTTGCCTGGTGAATGAAGTGTCCCGCGGGCACTGGTTCGCCGCCACGTCGTCTTCAGTGCCTGTCGGCAGCCTCTGAGCCTGCCGGGCCAGCGCATGCATGTTCGCCACGCGTTTTGTCCGGACAGCTCCCCAGGCTGATGGCCACGCCGTTGCTGCCCCTCGGGGCGCAGCCATGTTCCACCCGTACTGCCACGCATATGACAACCGACATCGATCCCTGGGCCAGCCCAGCGCCAGACAACGCCGCCGCCGCATCGCCGTGGGACGCTTCGCCCGATGCTGCGTCCACCGCGCCGGAGGATCCCTGGGCGGCAACCGCGCCCAGCAGTGATGCAGCTGGATCCGGTGGCGGCGACTGGCTGGCCACGGCGCCAGACGACGCAACCGGAGGCTACGCGGATCAGGGCTTTGCGCTGCAGCAGCTGTGGGACGGCTCGCTGCCCCTGGAGAGCTGGATCAACCAGGGGCTGACCTGGGTCGTCGATCACTTTAGACCCTTGTCCCAGGCGCTGCGGGTGCCCATCGATGCGACCCTGGCCTGGGTCGAGGGCTTGCTGACCGGCGTGCCGCTGCTGGCCATGGTCGGCATTCTGGGCCTGCTGGCCTGGCAGTTCGCCGGCCGCCGCGTGGCGGTCGGTGCGGTCATCGCGTTGCTGCTGATCGGCATGCTGGGCATCTGGCACGAAGCCATGGTGACCTTGTCGCTGGTGCTGACCGCACTGTTCTTCTGCATCGCCATCGGCCTGCCCATGGGCATTGCCCTGGCGGCCAGCGACCGCGCCCAGCGCTGGAGCCGGCCCTTGCTCGATGCGATGCAGACCACGCCGGCCTTTGTCTATCTGGTGCCGGTGGTGATGCTGTTCGGCATAGGCAATGTGCCGGGCGTGATCGTCACCATCATCTTTGCGCTGGCGCCGCTGGTGCGGCTCACCAACCTGGGCATCCGCCAGGTGCGTCCCGATCTGGTCGAGGCCGCGCTCGCCTATGGCGCCTCGCCCTGGCAACTGCTCATGCGGGTGCAGCTGCCGCTGGCCATGCCATCGATCATGGCCGGCATCAACCAGGCCTTGATGCTGTCTCTGTCCATGGTGGTGATTGCCTCGATGATTGCCGTCGGGGGTCTGGGTCAGATGGTGCTGCGCGGCATAGGCCGGCTCGACATGGGCCTGGCGACCGTCGGCGGCCTGGGCATCGTGCTGCTGGCGATCACGCTGGACCGCTTCACCCAGGCGCTGGGCGCGCCGCGCCGCGGCACGCACCGCTGGTGGCAGACCGGCCCGGCAGGCTGTGTGGCACGCGCGCTGTCCGGCCTGGCTGGCGCGCGCCGCGCCCGCCGGCGGTTGCCGCAGCCCGCCCGTACGGCGCCAGCGGCTGCGTCGCGCCGCCAAGCACCATCGGCATGACGCTTGTCTTTTCCTGATTCCCTCCACCTCGCCGTCGCGCGAAGAAAGTCTCCCACTGATGCATATCCGCAATATCGTTTGCCCGCTCCTGGCCTCCAGCCTGCTGACCTTGGGCCTCACGGCCCAGGCCGCCACCGATCTGCCCGGCAAGGGCGTCAAGGTACTGCCGCTGCAAAGCGCGCTGGTCGAGGAGACGTTCCAGACGCTGCTCGTGACGCGCGCGCTGCAAAAGCTCGGCTACGACGTGCAAGCGATCAAGGAAGTCGAATACCCCATGGCCCACATCGCGGTGGCCAACGGCGATGCGACCTTCATTGCCAATCACTGGAATCCGCACCACGCCGAGTTCTACAAGAGTGCCGGCGGCGACGCCAAGCTGTCGCGCAAGGGCGTGTATTCGGCGGGCGCGACCCAGGGCTACATGATCGACAAGAAGACCGCCGATCAATACAAGATCACCCACCTGAGCCAGCTGTCCGACCCCAAGCTGGCCAAGCTGTTTGACGCCAATGGCGACGGCAAGGCGGATCTGGTGGGCGCCAGCGCGGGCTGGGGCGGCGAGGCGGTGATCGAGCACCAGTTGACCGCATTCAAGCTGCGCGACACCGTGACCTATACCCAGGGCAACTACCCGGCGCTGATTGCCGACACCGTCTCGCGCTTCAAGCAGGGCAAGCCCGTGCTCTATTACGCCTGGACGCCGTACTGGCTCAGCAACGTGCTGCGCCCGGGCCAGGATGTGGTCTGGCTCGAAGTGCCGTTTTCCGCCATGCCTGGCGTGCAGGCGGGTACCGACACCAAGCTGGCCAATGGCAAGAACTACGGTTTTCCGCTGAACAACGAATACATCGTTGCCAACAAGGCCTTCGTCGAAAAGAATCCCGCCGCCGGCAAGCTGTTCGAGGTCATGGCCCTGCCGCTGGCCGACATCAGCACGCAGAACCGACTGATGCACGACGGCCAGAATCGCCAGCAGGACATAGAGCGTCACACCGACGGCTGGATCAAGGCCCACCAGAAGACCTTTGATGGCTGGATTGCCCAGGCCATGGCCGCGGCGAAGAAGTAAGCTGCGGGCCGCTGGCTGGCCCTGGCCGCGGTGGTCTGGACCGCGGCTTTTTTCCGCCAGCACGCCTTGCCACAAGGGCAGGGCGCAAAGTCAGCGGACAAAAGAAAAAGGCCGTTGCGCTTGCAACGGCCTGTTAAATTTTTGGTGCCCAGAAGAGGACTCGAACCTCCACGATGTTACTCGCTAGTACCTGAAACTAGTGCGTCTACCAATTCCGCCATCTGGGCATCTCAGGAATGAACGAATTATAAAGGGCGTTTTTGGACCCAAAAGGAAAAACCTGAATTTTTTCTTTATTCGATGATTTCGGTGGGCGGTGGCCTGTGCCGGTCCTGCGCCAGGTGGCCCTGCGCCAGGTTCAGGGCCAACGGGTTCGGGGTGGGTGGGCTTGCCAGGCGCGTCGCATGGCTGCGTTCGTGCTGCGCTTGTCGAAACCTGGGTGTAGACGCCAGACGTTCTTGTGTTCCGCGCCCCGCCAGCGGGCCGTGCAGGTTTTCACGCGGAAAAAGAAAAAGGCCGTTGCAGTTGCAACGGCCTTTTGAATTTGGTGCCCAGGAGAGGACTCGAACCTCCACGATGTTACTCGCTAGTACCTGAAACTAGTGCGTCTACCAATTCCGCCACCTGGGCATTTCAGGAAAGATTTGAATTATGCGGCATAAAAAACCGTACTTTTCAAAAATCCCGAAAATATTTATTTCCTGAAACTTGTTGTGCCGGCCCTGCCGCATCGCACAATCACAATAAAAGACCACTGAGGTAGCAGTGGCCCTGAATTTTTCAAAAACCTTCGCAGGTTCTCGTTAAACTTGGTGCCCAGGAGAGGACTCGAACCTCCACGATGTTACTCGCTAGTACCTGAAACTAGTGCGTCTACCAATTCCGCCACCTGGGCATCTCAGGAAAGATCAACATTGTATAGCAAAAAAATGAACCTCAGCACAAACTCTGCCAACGCGACCGAAGAATTCGAAGGCAGCGTGCAGGGGCATCGTGACGGCCATGGTTTCGTGGTGCGCGATGACGGCGAAAAAGACATCTTCATCCCGGCCAACGAAATGCGTGCGGTGCTGCACAAGGACCGGGTCAAGGTGCATGTGGTGCGCCATGACCGGCGCGGGCGCCCCGAAGGGCGCGTGACCGAGATCATCGAACGCCCGACCAAGACCATCATTGGCCGGCTGCTGCAGGAAAGCGGCGTCTGGCTGGTGGCGCCCGAAGACAAGCGCTATGGCCAGGATGTGCTGATTCCGGCAAATGCCACGGCCAGCGCCAAGACCGGCCAGGTCGTGGTCGCGGAGCTCACCGAATCGCCGGCCCTGTTTGGCCAGCCCGTGGGGCGCATCACCGAAGTGCTCGGTGAAGTCGACGACGCCGGCATGGAAATCGAGATCGCGGTGCGCAAATACGATGTGCCGCATGAGTTTTCCGAGGAGTGTCTGGAGCAGGCCAAGGCGCTGCCCGACAAGGTCCGTGCCATCGACCGCAAGCAGCGCATCGATCTGACCGATGTGCCGCTGGTGACCATCGACGGCGAAGATGCGCGCGATTTCGACGATGCCGTCTACTGCGAACCGGCCAAGATCGGCCGTGCCAAGGGCTGGCGCCTGCTGGTGGCGATTGCCGACGTGAGCCATTACGTGCGCACCGGCAGCGCCATCGACACCGATGCCTACGACCGCGCGACCAGCGTCTATTTCCCGCGCCGCGTGATTCCCATGCTGCCGGAAAAGCTCAGCAACGGCCTGTGCTCGCTGAACCCCGAAGTCGATCGCCTGTGCATGGTCTGCGACATGCTGGTCACGGCCAAGGGCGATGTGCATGCCTACCAGTTCTATCCGGCGGTGATGCACAGCCATGCGCGCTTCACGTACACGGAAGTCGCGGCCATCCTGTCGAACACGCGCGGCCCCGAGGCCCAGCGCCGCAGCGCGCGCGTGCCCGATCTGCTGAACCTGCATGGCGTCTACCAATCGCTGCTCAAGGCGCGCCAGGCGCGCGGCGCGGTCGATTTCGAGACCACCGAGACGCAGATCGTCTGCGACGACAACGGCCGCATCGAGAAGATCATTCCGCGCACCCGCAATGAAGCGCACAAGCTGATCGAGGAAGCGATGCTCGCAGCCAACGTCTGCAGCGCCGACTTCATCGCGCAAAGCGGCCAGAACGGCCTGTTCCGCGTGCATGACAGCCCCTCGGTGGAGAAGCAGGAAGTGCTGCGCGGCTACCTCAAGGCGATGGCCGTGGGCATGTCGATCAGCGACAACCCCAAGCCCGCCGAGTTCCAGGCGATTGCCCAGGCCACGAAGGAACGCCCCGACGCGCCGCAGATCCACACCATGCTGCTGCGGTCGATGATGCAGGCCATCTACACGCCGGTCAACGACGGTCACTTCGGGCTGGCGTTCGATGCCTACACCCACTTCACCAGCCCGATCCGGCGCTACCCCGATCTGCTGGTGCACCGCGTGATCAAGTCCGAGCTCGAAGGCAAGCGCTACCGTCTGCCGGCGCTGCCGACGCCGGGGGAAGCCCATGCCAAGCTGGCCAAGCGCCTGGCCAACCGCGTGAGCCCGCCCGGCCAGACGCCGCGCAAGAAGCCCGCGGGCGGTGCCGAGCTCATGGCCTGGGAGGCCGCGGGCCTGCATTGCAGCGCCAACGAGCGCCGCGCCGATGAAGCCAGCCGCGATGTCGAGTCCTGGCTCAAGTGCAAGTACATGCGCGAGCATCTGGGCGAGGAGTTCTCGGGCACGGTCACGGCCGTGACCACGTTTGGCATCTTCGTGACGCTCGATGCCATGTATGTCGAAGGCCTGGTGCACATCACCGAGCTGGGCGGCGACTACTTCAAGTTCGATGAACTGCGCCAGGAGCTGCGCGGCGAGCGTTCAGGCATTCGTTATGCGATCGGCTCGCGTCTGCGCGTGCAGGTCAGCCGTGTCGATCTGGACGGCCGACGCATAGATTTCCGCCTGGTGCAGGAGGGCGGCGAGGCGCTGCCGGCGCGCAGCGGCGGCGGTGGCGGCAAGCGCGACGCCCGGCCTGCCCGCGCGGAACGGGGTGAGCGCGGTGAGCGCGGTGAGCGCGGTCCTAGGGAAGAACGCACGGCGCGCGATGACCGCGGCCGGCGCGATGAATCCGCTGTGCCCCGCGCCGAGCGCAAGGCGCGCGAAGGGGGTGCCTGGCAGGGCGCCGAAGCGCCATCCCACGCGGAAGATGCGGTGGAGCACAACCGTGATCTGCCGGTGGATCGCCAGGGTCGTAGCGATCGCTCCAAGGCTTCGCTATTGATGCCATCGCTGCCGCCGCCATCGCCGATTGAAGGCCTCAAGGCTTCGGTGCGCAAGGCGGCCAGCGGACCCAAGCCGGCTGGCGGCAAGCCCAAGCGCAAGCTGCGGCGCTGAGTCGCATCCGCGGCCATTTTCCACAAGCCCTCGCCGGTTCTGCCGGCGCGGGCTTTTTCTTTGGCAACGCTATTGCAGGGCCATGGCCAGCGCGCTGGCCGTGAGCGCCAGGTGGGCCGGCCAGTCGTCGGCTGCCGCGCCATGGGTCTGCACGGCGCGGCTGGCTGCCTGGTGCGGGGCCAGTCCCCGGGCCAGGCGCGCGCCTATCAGTCCGGCGAGCACATCGCCGGTACCCGCGGTCGCCAGCCGAGCATTGCCCGTCGCGTTGACGATGGGCAATTCCCCGGCCGTGGCGGTGATCGAGCCCGAACCCTTGAGCACGACCGTGCAGGCGTAGCGCTCGGCCAGCGCCTGCGCCGTGGCGAGCCGATCGGCCTGGACCCGGGCGGTATGGGTCTGCAGCAGGCGCGCCGCTTCCAGCGGGTGGGGCGTGAGCACGGTGAACTGGCCCGCGCTGGCGCGTGCGCGCAACGCCGCCGCCAGCGCGCTGTCGCTGGCAAGGGCATTGAGGCCGTCGGCATCGAGCACCAGGCGCGGCGACTGGGCCAGCACCGCCGGCAGCACGGCGCGCACGGCTTCGCCGCCGCCGCAGCCGCAGACCACGGTCAGGTCGGGCAGGCGCAGCGCATCGAGGCGGCGCAGCATCAGTTCGGGCCAGGGCGGCGCCAGCGTCAGGCCAGCGTCGAGCAAGGCCACCATGACCCGGCCCGCGCCGCCGAACACCGCGGCGCCACCCGCAAGCCAGGCCGCGCCCGTCATGCCCATGCCGCGCGCGGCCAGGCCTTCGCCGCCAATCACGGCCACATCGCCAAAGCTGCCTTTGTGGCTGGCATGCAGCTGCGCCTGCCGCCCGCGGGCGAGTTCACCCGTTCCCAGCTGTGCCGAGGCCTCCGGTGCCAGCGCGCCACAGCCCAGATCATCGAGCCAGACGCTGCCGCACGCATCGCGCCCCTGGGCGGTGAACAGCCCAGGCTTGAGGGTCAGCAGGCTCAGCGTATGGCGCGGCGCCATGGGTTCGGCGTCGGACGCGGAGTCGGGTGCGAAGCCGGTCGCATATTGGCCGGTATCGGCATCGAGCCCGGAGGGGATGTCGATGGCCAGCAGCGTGGCCGGGCTGCGCCGCAGAGCGCGCAGCAGCGCCGCCATTTCGCCGCTCGGCGGGCGCTGGGATGAGGCGCTCAGGCCTATGCCCAGCAACGCGTCGATGCACAGATCGCGCGCGCCAAGGTCGCTGGGCGGTCGGGCCGTGAACTGTACGCCCGCGTCCACCGCGCGCTGCCAGGACGCCCGCGCATCGGCCGGCGCCTGGGCGGAATTTCCCAGCCAGGTCGCGCTGACCTTGCGGCCGGCGCGCTGCAGCCAGGCCGCGGCTTCCAGGCCGTCGCCGCCATTGTTGCCCGGGCCGCAGGCAATCCAGACCTGGCGCGCATGCGGCGCCAGCGCCAGGGCCAGGCGGGCCGTGGCCGCGCCGGCGCGCTGCATCAGCGTGTGCGCGGGCAGGCCGCGCGCGGCCGTGGTTTCCAGGGCCCGGGTCGCGGCGACATTGTGCAAGGCGTGCGCCTGCTTGGCGGAGATGGGGTGCATGCCGCCAGCATAGCCGGCGCCGGGCTCAGCGCAGCAGCAAGCCGCTGGTGTCTATGGCCGGCGTGCGCCCGGTCACCAGGTCGGCCAGCAGCTGGCCTGCGCCATGGGCCATGGCCGCGCCATGGTTGCCATGGCCCAGATTGAGCCAGATGCCGGGCAGGCCGCTGGCGCCCAGCAGTGGCGCGCCATCGGCGCTCATGGCGCGCACGCCGCGCCAGCTCTGCAGGCCTTGCGAGGGCTGCATGCCGCCGGGAAACCAGTGGTTCAGTGCCTGGTACAGCCGCTGCAGGCTGGGCGTATGGTGTTTCTGCGAGCTGCCGAGCTCGGCACCGCCGCCGGCACGCACGCGCTGACCCTGGCGCACCAGCGTGATCTGCCGGTCCCAGTCGAGCACGGCGCAACGCGGTGCATGGACCGGCTCGCGCACCGGCGCACTGACGGTGTAGCCGCCCAGGCCGACCAGGCGCAGGTTCAGGCCCAGCGGGCGCAGCAGCGCGGCGCCCGCCAGACCGGCGCAGACCACGATGGCGTCATGCGCGCGCGGCTTGGCTTCGCCCTGGAGCTGCAGGCGCGCGGGTGCGTGTTGCAGGCGAGTGACATGGGCGTCAAAGACGAATTCCACGCCCAGTTGCTGGGCCGCGTAGCGCTGCAGCTGCACCCACAGGCGGCTATTGGCAGTCGCGGCTTCGGGCAGGTTCAAGGCGCCTGCCAGCGGAAAGTCGCCGGCCAGGCCGGGCTCGAGCTGGCGCGCCTGCGCCGCATCGATGCGCTGCACGGCCACGCCGGCATCGGCCAGCACCGCGAGCGCCGGCGCGAGCCGCGCCAGCGTGGCTTCGCTGCGCAGCAGCACCAGCGCGCCGTTTTGCGCCTGCAGATCCTGGTCCAGCGCGACCGGGTCGCTGTCGCGCAGCTGCCGGCTGTACTGGCTCAGTCGTTCGATGGCGGCCAGCGCCGGGGCCACGCGCTCGGGCGTGCGGCGGATCTGCTGCCCGGCCTGGCGCCAGCGCCAGAGCCAGGAAAGATCGGCGCCGCGCAGGCCGCCGACCAGGCGCAGATGGGACGAAGGCGCGCGCAGCCCGGGCGCGCTCCATGGCTGCAGCAAGGCTGGAGCAAGCCAGCCCGTGGGGGCAAAGCTTGCGCCCTCGGCGGCGCTGCCATTGCGGTCATAGACCGTGACGGCGTGGCCGCCTTGCGCAAGCGCGTACGCAGTGGCGATGCCGGCGGCGCCGGCACCCACGATGGCGATGTTCATGGGAGGGGTGTTGTGGATGGAGCCGGCGCCGCAGTATGCAGCGCTGCGTTACAGCGCCCCGAGTATGCCTTCGATGCGCTCGCTGATGGCCAGCACCGCATCATCGTGCATCGCGCCATGCCAGACCATCAACCCCACGGGCAACTCGCCCTGGATGTGGCAGGGCAGCGACAGCGCGCAGCCGTCGAGCATGTTGACCACGCTGGTGTTGCGCAGCAGCAGGGTGTTGGCGCGCTGGAAGGCGGCGTCGCGCCGCGCGTCCACCGCGGCGTCCAGACCGTCGGCCGGAGCGACGCTTTCAATGCTGGGCGCGAGAATTGGCACCGTGGGCGACAGCAGGGCGTCATAGCCGGCCAGCGCCTGCTCCATGCGCTCTATCCACTGGTTGCGTGCATTGTGCAGGTCGATGTAGTGCGCCGCCGTCATGCTCGCGCCGCGTTCGATGCGGCTGCGCACGCGCGGATCGTAGGGCAGGCCCCGCGCGTCGGCCTGCACCAGCAGCTGGCGGTGCCAGGCATAGCTTTCGGCGCCCGAGAAGCTGCCGTTGTCGTTCATGTGCGCCAGCGCGTCGAGCTCGGGCAGGTCGATGTCGACGATCTGCGCACCCGCGGCGCACAGCCTGTCGAGGCTGCGCTCGAAGGCCAGCGCCACGGCGGGCTCGATGTCATCGAAGAACACCCGGCGCGGCACGGCCAGGCGCCATGCGGCGATGCCGGCGCTGCTGCGCGTGACGGTGCGCGCGGCCAGGATCTCGTGCACCACGATGGCGTCGCGCACGCTGCGCGTGATCGCGCAGGCCGTGTCCAGCGTGGTCGACAGCGGCACCGTGCCGCTGGTCGGCGTGAGACGGGCGGTGTTCTTGAAGCCGACCAGGCCGCACAGCGCCGCGGGAATGCGGATGGAGCCGCCGGTGTCCGAGCCCAGGCCCACATAGGCCGCGCCGCTGGCCACCGACACCGCGGCGCCCGATGACGAGCCGCCGCTCACGCGCGCCGGCCCGGGCAGGGGGCCGAAGCGTGCATCGAGCGCCGCGGGCGTGCCGAAATGCGGGTTCACGCCCACGCCGGAGTAGGCGAACTCGACCATATGGGTGCGACCGATGATCGCGGCGCCGGCCGCGCGCAATCGGGCCACGGCCAGGCAGTCCTGCGTGGCCGCAGGCGCATCGCCCAGCACCCGGGAACTGGCCGTGCTGCGCGAACCCTCGGTATCGAAGAGGTCTTTGACCGTGACCGGCAGGCCGGCCAGCGGCAACTGCGGCGCGGCGCGGGCCGCGTCATGCATGGCGCTGTCGAACAGGGTCTGGGCAAAGACATGGTCGCAGACCGGCGAGCGCGCGGTTTCAATGGCGGCCTGGAGCAGATCGGTGGCGCGGCATTCGCCGCTGCGCACGTTGGCGCGGGCTGAGCAAAGATCAGAGTGCATGCTTGTGGTAGAATTTTTCGGCTTTGCTGAGTGCTGCCTTGCGGCATGCGGGCTTGGGGGCGTTTTTCACGCCTTCGATGCAGTGTGCCCCAGTGGCAAGCAGCAAAGTTAATAGCAAACCAGTCCCCTCAAGGTGTTGCCCTCGCGGGCAAATGTCGGGCTGGATTTTAGACCCAACCTTTGGAGTATTCATATGTCCGTCACTATGCGCGAAATGCTGGAAGCCGGTGTCCACTTCGGTCACCAAACCCGCTTCTGGAACCCCAAGATGGCTCCGTTCATCTTCGGTCACCGCAACAAGATTCACATCATCAACCTGGAAAAGTCGCTGCCGATGCTCCAGGCTGCGCAAAAGTTCGCCAAGCAGCTGTCCGCCAACCGCGGCACCGTGCTGATGGTCGGCACCAAGCGCCAGGCCCGTGATCTGGTGGCTGCTGAAGCCCAGCGCGCTGGCGTGCCTTACGTCGACCAACGCTGGTTGGGCGGCATGCTGACCAACTTCAAGACCGTCAAGACCTCGATCAAGCGTCTGAAGGACATGAAGATCCAGCAGGAAGCCGGTCTGGAAGCGATGAGCAAGAAGGAACAGCTGATGTTCGCCCGCGAACTGGAAAAGCTGGAAAAGGACATCGGCGGCATCCAGGACATGAACGGTCTGCCCGACGCCATCTTCGTGATCGACGTGGGTTTCCACAAGATTGCCGTGGCTGAAGCCAAGAAGCTGAACATCCCCCTGATCGGTGTGGTGGATTCGAACCACAACCCCGAAGGCATCGACTACGTGATCCCTGGCAACGATGACTCGGCCAAGGCCGTGGAACTGTACGCCAAGGCCATCGCCGACGCGATCATCGAAGGCCGTGCCGACGCCGTCAACGACGTGGTCAAGGCCGTGGCTGCTGAAGGCTCGGACGAATTTGTGGAAGTGCAAGAGTCGGCTGCCTAAAGTCCGGCAACGCGACCTGTCGCGAAAAGGAAGCGGGGCTCTGGTAGCCCCCTTTTTTTAGCCTCAATCCTTGTAACGAATCGAACTGAAACCGGAGAATTAAGATGGCTGTTATTACCGCAAAACTGGTGGCTGAACTGCGTGCCAAGACCGACGCACCCATGATGGAATGCAAGAAGGCACTGACCGAAGCCGAAGGCGATCTGGTCAAGGCTGAAGAGCTGCTGCGCGTCAAGCTCGGCACCAAGGCCGGCAAGGCCGCTTCGCGCATCACCGCCGAAGGCGTTGTCGCCACGTCCATCAATGGCAACGTCGGCGCGCTGATCGAAGTCAACAGCGAAACCGATTTCGTCTCCAAGAACGACAGCTTCCTGGCCCTGGCCGACGCCGCCGCCAAGCTGGTCGCCGAGCACAACCCCGCCGACATCGACGCCCTGGGTGCACTGCCCTACGAGCAGGACACTTTCGGCCCCACGCTGGAAGACGTACGCAAGGGCCTGATCGGCAAGATCGGCGAGAACATGTCGTTCCGCCGCTTCAAGCACTTCAGCGGCAGCAACCTGGCTTCCTACCTGCACGGCTCGCGCATTGGCGTGGTCGTCGAGTTCGAAGGCGACGCAACCGCCGCCAAGGATGTCGCCATGCACGTGGCAGCCATGAAGCCCGTGGCCCTGAGCAGCGCCGACGTGCCGGCCGACCTGATTGAAAAAGAGCGCACCGTGGCTACCGCCAAGGCCGCTGAATCGGGCAAGCCCGCCGACATCGTCGCCAAGATGGTCGAAGGCTCGGTGCAGAAGTACCTCAAGGAAGTCTCGCTGTACAACCAGGTCTTCGTGAAGGCCGCTGACGGCAAGCAGACCGTGGAGCAGATGCTCAAGGCCGCCAACACCACCATCAAGGGCTTCACCCTGTATGTGGTCGGCGAAGGCATTGAGAAGAAGGTGGACGATTTCGCCGCCGAAGTGGCGGCTCAGGTCGCCGCTGCCAAGGCTGGCGCTTAAGTCATCCGTAGACCGTTTCCTTTCCCCGATTCCCTTTTTTACCGTACGGAGTATTTTCATGACCCACGCAGCACCAGCCCACAAGCGCATCTTGCTCAAGTTGTCTGGTGAGGCGCTCATGGGAGACGACTCCTTCGGCATCAACCGGGCGACCATCGTTCGCATGGTCGAAGAAATCGCCGCTGTCACCCGTGTGGGTGTGCAGGTGGCGGTGGTCATCGGGGGCGGAAACATCTTTCGTGGCGTGGCCGGTGGCTCCGTAGGCATGGACCGTGCAACGGCCGACTACATGGGCATGCTGGCCACAGTCATGAATGCCCTGGCCCTGGCCGATGCCATGGACAAGCAGGGCCTCACGGCCCGCGTGATGTCGGCCATTGCGATCGAGCAGGTGGTCGAGCCCTACGTGCGCCCCAAGGCGCTGCAGTACCTCGAAGAGGGCAAGGTCGTGGTGTTTGCCGCCGGCACGGGCAACCCGTTTTTCACCACCGATACCGCCGCTGCGCTGCGCGGTGCGGAAATCGGTGCCGAAGTCGTGCTCAAGGCGACCAAGGTGGATGGCGTCTATACGGCCGATCCGTTCAAGGACCCTGAAGCAACCCGCTACACGAAGCTGAGCTTCGATGAAGCCATTTCGCGCAATCTGGGCATCATGGATGCCACCGCATTTGCGCTGTGCCGCGACCAGAAGCTGCCGGTGCGGGTGTTCTCCATCGTCAAGCATGGAGCGCTGCTGCGCGTGGTGATGGGCGAAGACGAAGGCACCTTGGTGTACGCTTGAGCACCATGCACCAGGCAGGTGCATAGCCGATCCCCGAGGAATAGACATGACGATTGCTGACATCAAGAAGACTACCGAAGCCAAGATGGACCAGTCCATCACGGCGTTCAAGAACAACCTGGGCAAGATCCGTACCGGTCGCGCCAGCGCCGGCATGCTCGACAGCATCATGGTCGAATACTACGGCTCCATGGTGCCGCTGACGCAGGTGGCCAACGTGTCGCTGCTCGATTCGCGCACGCTGAGCGTTCAGCCCTGGGAAAAGCCCATGGGTGCGAAGATCGAAAAAGCCATTCGCGAAAGCGATCTGGGCGTGAACCCGTCGTCGCTGGGCGACCTGATCCGCGTGCCCGTGCCGCCGATGAGCGAAGAGCGCCGCAAGGAAATGACCAAGCTCGCGCGCAACGAAGCCGAAGGCGCGAAGATCGCCATCCGCAACCTGCGCCGCGATGCCAACGATTCGGTCAAGAAGCTGGTCAAGGAAAAGCTGGCGTCCGAAGACGACCAGAAGCGCGCCGAGACCGACGTGCAGAAAGTGACCGACCGCCATATCGTGGAAATCGACCAGCTGGTGGCGGGCAAGGAACAAGAAATCATGGCGGTTTGACGGGCGGCTGCTCGATAGGTCACGCCTTGTACACCGAAATTTCCGTGCCCCAGCACGTGGCCATCGTGATGGATGGCAACGGGCGCTGGGCCAAGCGCCGTTTCATGCCCCGCCTCACCGGGCACTCGCAGGGCGTGAAGGCCTTGCGCCGCTGCGTCAAGGCCTGCCTGGAGCGCGGCGTGAAGGTGCTCACGGTGTTTGCCTTCTCCTCGGAGAACTGGCAGCGGCCCGAGGACGAGGTTTCCGGCCTGCTGGGCCTGCTGGCGACGGTGCTGCGCCGCGAGGTGGCCGAGCTGGGACGCGAAGGCGTGCAGCTGCATTTCGTCGGCGAGCGCAGCGGGCTGAGCGAGCGCATGTGCGCCGGCGTCGAGGCCGCGCAGCAGCAGACTGCGCACAACGACCGCCTGGTGCTCAATATCTGTTTCAATTACGGTGGCCGCTGGGATATCGCCCAGGCCGCGGCCCGCCTGGCCGCCCAGGGCGAGGCCATCACCGAATCCAGCCTGAACGCCGCGATGGCGTTGGCGCATGTGCCCGACCCGGATCTGCTGATACGCACCGGTGGTGAAATGCGCATCAGCAACTTCCTGCTCTGGCAGTTGGCATACTCGGAAATGTTTTTCAGCCCCGTTCTGTGGCCCGACTTCGATGAAGCGGCACTCGACGCGGCCTTTGCTGCCTATGGCGCGCGCGAGCGCCGCTTTGGCAAAACCTCTGCACAAATACAGCCGGCCCCTCCCGCAAAGATGCCGGTCTGAGAAAGGGAACCATGCTCAAGCAGCGTGTCATTACCGCCCTGGTCCTGCTGGCGATTCTTCTTCCCGCCTTGTTCTATCCGGACCCGCTGCCGTTCTCGCTGGTGGTGCTGGTGTTGATGACGGCCGGCGCCTGGGAATGGGGCCGGATGCAAGGCCTGGGGCAGGGCGGCGCCATCGCGCTCGCGGGCAGCTGCCTGCTGCTGTGCGGCTTGAGCTGGTCGCTGGGCTGGTTGGACCGGCCGCTGACCGCGGTCTGGGTGATGGGCGGCAGTCTATGGGTGCTGGTTGGTGCGGCATTGCTGCGCGCCGGCGTCGGGGTCTGGGCCCGGCTGCCGCTGGCGCTGCGCCTGATCGGCGGCATACTGGCGCTGTGGCTGGCCTGGCTGGCCATCGCCCACGCGCATCGCGTGGGCATCAACTTCCTGCTGTCGGTGCTGCTGCTGGTCTGGGTCGCCGACATCTTTGCCTATATCGCCGGCCGCACCTGGGGCCTGAAGTTCACGCGCAACAAGCTTGCGCCCTCCATCAGTCCCGGCAAGAGCTGGGAGGGCGTCTGGGGCGGCGTGGCCGGCGTGCTGGTGCTGGCCGCGGTCTGGGTGCTGGCCGATCGCCATTTCGGCGCCGCCGTGCCGAGCTTCTATACCCTTTTGCTGCGCCAGGGCCTGTGGTTCCTGCTGCTGTCCGCGGTCTTCATGGCCGCCATTAGCGTGGTCGGTGATCTGGTCGAGTCGCTGGTCAAGCGCAGCGTCGGCGTCAAGGACAGCAGCGCACTGCTGCCAGGCCATGGCGGCGTGCTCGATCGCATCGATGCGCTGCTGCCGACCCTGCCCCTGGCGCTGATGCTTTCCTCTTTCGTACAGCCATGAAACAACGTCTTACCATCCTCGGCTCCACGGGCTCCATCGGCACCAGCACGCTGGACGTGGTGTCGCGCCACCTCGATACCTACGAGGTGTTCGCGCTCAGCGCCGCGACCCAGGTCGATCTGCTGCTCGCGCAGTGCGCGCAGTTCCAGCCGCGCTTTGCGGTGATGGCCAGCCCCGCCCATGCGCGTGAACTGGCCGACAAGATCAAGGCCAACGGCCTGGCCACCGAAGTGCTGCAGGCGCCCGATGCCCTCGAGCAGATCGCCGCGCATGAGGACGTCGATGCCGTCATGGCGGCCATCGTCGGCGCCGCGGGCCTGGGCCCCTGCCTGGCCGCGGCCCGGGCCGGCAAGCGCCTGCTGCTGGCCAACAAGGAGGCGCTGGTGGTCGGCGGCGCGCTGTTCATGGACACCGTCAAGCGCCATGGCGCGACGCTGCTGCCCATAGACAGCGAGCATTCGGCCATCTTCCAGTGCCTGCCCGAGGACCGCACGACCTGGGCGCAGCGCGTCGACAGCATTCTGCTCACCGCCTCGGGCGGGCCGTTTCGCGCGCGCGATCCCGCCAGCCTGGCGCAGATCACGCCCGAGCAGGCCTGCGCCCACCCCAATTTCTCCATGGGCCGCAAGATCTCGGTGGACTCGGCAACGATGATGAACAAGGCGCTTGAAGTCATCGAGGCGCGCTGGCTGTTCGATATGGCCCCCGAGGACATCAAGGTCGTGATCCACCCGCAGCAGATCGTGCATTCCATGGTGCAGTTCAAGGACGCCTCGATACTTGCCCAGCTGGGCACGCCCGACATGCGCGTGCCGATTGCCTGCGGCCTGGCCTGGCCCGAGCGCATCGAAAGCGGCGCGGCGCGGCTGGACTTCTCCAAGCTCGCATCGCTGACCTTCGAAGATGCGGATGCCAAGCGCTTTCCGGGACTGCATCTGTCGTGGCAGGCGCTGCGCGCGACCGAAGGCACGACCACGGTGCTCAATGCCGCCAACGAAATGGCGGTCGATGCCTTTCTGCAGCGCCGCCTGACCTTCGACCGCATCCATGCGGTCAACCTCGAGACGCTGGAGAAGACGCAGCTGCCGCAGACCCCGGGCTCGCTCGAGGATCTGCTGGCCGTCGATGCCCAGGCCCGCGAATGCGCGCGTGCCGCGGTGGCGCGCTGGGCGCTGGCCTGAACGTCCGGGTGCCACGTCCATTGTTTCGAGATAGGTCTTTTTGATGCTGATGACTGTCCTGGCCTTCGTGCTGGCCCTGGGTGTGCTGATTGCCGTGCATGAGTACGGCCACTACCGCGTGGCCGTGGCCTGTGGCGTCAAGGTGCTGCGCTTTTCCGTGGGCTTCGGCAAGCCCTTGCTGCGCTGGCAGCCCAAGGGCTCGCCCACCGAGTTCGTGCTGGCCGCATTTCCGCTGGGCGGCTATGTGCGCATGCTCGACGAGCGCGAGTCGCCGGTGCCCGCCGAGGAGCGCCATCTGGCCTTCAACAACCAGCGCCTGCGTTCGCGCGCGGCGATTGTCGCCGCCGGACCCGCAGCCAATCTGCTGCTGGCGGTGCTGCTGTACGCGGGCGTCAACTGGATAGGCATAGAAGAGCCGCAACCCTATCTGGCCAGCCCCGCGGCCGGCTCGCTGGCCCAGGCCGCGGGACTGCGCGGCGGCGAGCGGGTGCAGGCCGTGGCGCGTGGCGATGGCCCGCTGGAGCCCGTGACCTCGTTTGATGAAGTGCGCTGGGCCCTGGCGCGCGCCGCGCTCGAAGGCCAGAACGCGCGCCTGGAGATCGCGGCCGAGCCGGCAGGTGCAGCGCCGGGCGCGACCCGGGTGCTGCAGCTGCCGCTGGGCACGCTGGAGACACGCGAAGCCGATGAGCGCCTGTTCGAGCGCATCGGCGTGGTCGCACCCTGGACGCCGGCGGTGATGGGCGAACTGCTGGCCGACGGCGCGGCGCAGCGCGCCGGCCTGCGCGAAGGCGACAAGGTGCTGGCGGTGGGGCCGCTGGCGATTGTCGATGGCCAGCAACTGCGTGCTGTGATCCGCGCCTCGGTGCGCGGCACCGAAGGCCTGGCGCAGGATTGGCGCATCGAGCGCGATGGCCAGCCCCTGGTGCTGTCGGTGCGCCCGGACGCGGTACAGCAGGACGAACAATGGGTGGGCCGCGTGGGGGCCTTTGTCGGCGCCGCGCCGGCCATGACCACGGTGCGCCGGGGCTTCGTGGAAGGCCTGCAAAATGGCGCCCAGCGCACCTGGGACCTGTCGCTGCTGACGCTGCGCATGATGGGCCGCATGGTCATAGGCGAGGCCTCGCTGAAGAACATCAGCGGCCCGCTGACGATTGCCGACTATGCGGGCAAATCGGCCAGCATGGGGCTGACGCAATACCTGGCGTTTCTGGCGCTCATCAGCGTCAGCCTGGGCGTGCTGAACCTGCTACCCTTGCCGGTTTTGGACGGTGGGCACCTGATGTATTATCTTTGGGAAGGCGTCACGGGCCGGCAGGTGTCCGAAGCTTGGATGGAAAGATTGCAGCGTCTCGGCGTGGCAGTGCTGCTGCTGATGATGGGCATCGCCTTTTTCAACGATATCAACCGGCTCTTGGGCTAACTAAACTTGCCGAATTTGCCAAGCAAGTCGGCGGCACTTCACTCATGAAAAAACACCTCAATCGCTTGGGCGCGCGTACCGCTTCGGCCTTGACCGCCATGGTTATCGCGGCCAATGCCGCCTGGGCACTCGAGCCTTTCAAGGTCCAGGACATCCGCGTCGAAGGCCTGCAGCGCGTGGAAGCCGGCACCATCTTCGCGTCCATTCCGCTGCGCGTGGGCGACGATTACAACGACGAAAAGGGCTCGGCCGCGATCCGCGCGCTGTTTGCCCTGGGACTGTTCAAGGACGTGCGCCTCGAAGCCAACGGCAATGTGCTGACGGTGGTCGTGGAGGAGCGCCCGACGATTGCCGACGTGAACTTCGCCGGCACCAAGGAGTTCGACAAGGACACCTTGAAGAAGGCCATGCGCGATGTCGGTCTGGCCGATGGCCGGCCCTTCGACAACGCGCTTGCCGACCGCGCCGAGCAGGAGCTCAAGCGCCAGTACATCAACCGCAGCCTCTATGGCGCGGAAGTCGTGACCACGGTCACGCCCATCGAGCGCAACCGCGTCAACCTGACCTTCACCGTGACCGAAGGCGAGCCGGCGAAGATCAACGAAATCCATGTGGTCGGCAACAAGGCCTTCAGTGAATCGACGCTCAAGGGCCTGTTCGACCAGGACACGGGCGGCTGGCTCAGCTGGTACACCAAGTCCGACCGTTACGCGCGCTCCAAGCTCAACGCCGATCTGGAAACCCTGCGCTCGTACTATCTGCAGCGCGGCTACCTCGAGTTCCGCATCGACTCGACCCAGGTCGCGATCTCGCCAGACAAGCAGACGATTTCGCTCACGGTGAACATCCACGAAGGCGAGCGCTATGTGGTGTCGGACGTCAAGCTCGAAGGCAACTTCCTCGAGCGTGACGACGAGTTCAAGTCCATGGTCAAGATCAAGCCGGGCGAGCCTTACAACGCCGACCAGGTCACGGAAACCACCAAGGCGTTTTCCGACCACTTCGGCAACTTCGGCTTTGCGTTCGCGCGCGTCGAGGCCGTGCCCGAGATCGACCGCGAGAACAACCGCGTGTCCATCGTCGTCAAGGCCGAGCCTTCGCGCCGCGCCTATGTGCGCCGCATCCAGGTCAGCGGCAACAACCGCACGCGCGACGAAGTCGTGCGCCGCGAGTTCCGCCAGTTCGAAGCCTCGTGGTACGACGGCGACAAGATCAAGCTGTCGCGCGACCGCGTCGACCGCCTGGGCTTCTTCACCGACGTCAATGTCGAGACGCAGGAAGTCGCCGGCTCGCCCGACCAGGTCGATCTGGTGGTGACGGTGGCGGAAAAGCCCACCGGCTCGCTGCAACTGGGTGCCGGTTTCTCCAGCGCCGAGAAAGTCTCGCTGTCGTTCGGCATCAAGCAGGAAAACGTCTTTGGCTCAGGTAACTATCTGGGGATCGACGTAAATACCAGTAAATATCGCCGCACCCTGGTGGTCAGCACCACCGACCCGTATTTCACCAAGGAAGGCATTTCGCGCACGCTCGATGCCTACTACCGTACCGACAAGCCCTATGAAGACCAGGGCGGCAACTACGAACTGGTGACGGCCGGCACCGGCATACGTTTCGGTGTGCCGTTCAGCGAGCTCGACACGGTGTTCTTCGGCGCCGGCCTGGAGCAGACGCGCATCAAGCCGGGCACCAACATCCCGGCCGCCTACCTGGCCTATGGCGACACCTATGGCTATACCAGCACCGCCGTGCCGCTGACCATAGGCTGGTCGCGTGACAGCCGCGACAGCGCGCTGGCGCCCAATTCCGGCCGCTACCAGCGCGTGAACACCGACTGGTCGGTGGCCGGCGATGCACGCTATGTGCGCGCCAACTACCAGATCCAGCAGTACGTGCCGCTGAACAAGAAGTTCACCCTGGCCTTCAACGGTGAGCTGGGCTGGGGCAAGGGCCTCAACGGCCGTCCGTTCCCGGTATTCAAGAACTTCTACTCGGGTGGCCTGGGTTCGGTGCGCGGTTTCGACCAGGGCACGCTGGGCCCGCGCGACGTCATCGGTTCGTCGCTGGGCGGCCCGAAGAAGGTCACGCTGAATGCCGAATTCATGGCGCCGCTGCCCGGTGCCGGCAACGACCGCACGCTGCGCGTGTTCACTTTCGTCGACGTCGGCAATGTGTTCGGCGACACCGAATCGGTCGATTTCTCGCTGATGCGCGCTTCAGCTGGCATTGGCTTGAGCTGGATTTCCCCGCTGGGGCCATTGCGCTTGGCGTATGCTCACCCCGTGCGTAAATTCGCTGGGGATAAAATCCAGAAACTTCAATTCCAAATCGGAACGTCCTTCTAATGAAATCAATCTCTCGCCAAATCTCTGTGGCGGTGCTGATGGGCACCATGGCTCTGGCTGCGCATGCGCAAGAATTCAAGGCCGGGTTTGTCAACACGGACCGTATCTTCCGCGAAGCCACCACGGCCAAGGCCGCGCAGGCCAAGCTGGAAACCGAATTCGCCAAGCGCGAAAAGGAACTTGTCGACGCCGGCACGACGCTCAAGACCGCTTCGGACAAGTTCGAGCGCGAAGCGCCGACCCTGTCGGAATCGCAGCGCACGGCGCGCCAGCGCCAGCTGGTCGACCAGGACCGTGAATTCCAGCGCAAGCGCCGTGAATTCCAGGAAGACCTGAACTCGCGCAAGAACGAGGAACTCTCGGCTGTGCTCGAACGCGCCAACCGCGTCGTCAAGACCGTGGCTGAAGCCGAAAAGTACGACGTGATCCTGCAGGAAGCCGTCTATATCAATCCCAAGCATGACATCACCGACAAGGTGATCAAGGCGCTCAACGCCGCCAAGTAATTGCTGTAGAAGACGTACAGACAGTGAGCTTGTTACTCGGGCAAATTGTGGGTGCGCTGGGAGGAGAGCTGGAGCTGGCGGGCAGCGATACGGAGATTCTCCGCATCGCGCCGCTGGACTCGGCAGGCCCGGGAGACTTGAGTTTCCTGAGCAATCCACGCTACCAGCAGCAACTGGCCGCCTCCAAGGCGGCCTGTGTCATTGTGGCGCCCGGCATGCGCGACGCTGCGATGCAGCGCGGTGCCTGCATCGTGGCGCCCGACCCCTATGTGTATTTCGCGCGCGCGACCCAGCTGTGGAAGCAGCTGCACGCGCCGACGCTGCTGCGCGGCGTGCATCCCAGCGCGGTGGTCGACCCCGAAGCGGTGGTCGATGCCACGGCCTATGTGGGCCCGCTGTGCGTGGTGGAGCGCGGCGCGCGCATCGGTGCCGGCACGGTGCTCAAGTCGCGCGTCACCGTGGGTGAGAACTGCAGCGTCGGTGCACGCTGCATCCTGCATGCCGGGGTGGTGCTGGGCTCCGACGGCTTCGGCTTCGCGCCGGAGCGCGGCACCTGGGTGAAAATCGAGCAGCTGGGCGCGGTGCGCATCGGTGACGACGTGGAAATCGGCGCAAATACCTGCGTGGACCGCGGCGCGCTCGACGATACGGTGATTGAGAACGGCGTGAAGCTGGATAATCTGGTGCAGATCGGACACAACGTCCATGTGGGGCAGCATGTCGCCATGGCCGGCTGCGTGGGTGTGGCGGGCAGCGCGCGCATCGGTGCACATTGCACCGTGGGCGGTGGCGCCATCGTGCTCGGGCACCTGCAATTGGCCGAAAATGTGCATATTTCGGCGGCGACGGTGGTGACGCGTTCTTTGAACAAGCCCGGCGTCTATACAGGAATGTTTCCTGTTGATGAAAACAACAAATGGGAAAAAAATGCTGCCACTCTAAAGCAGCTGCACACACTGCGCGAGCGCATCAAGGCGCTTGAACAGCAGCAGCCGCAGGACAGCAAGATCGGAACGCAATGATGGATATCCACGCAATTCTCAAGCAACTGCCACACCGCTACCCCTTTTTGCTGGTAGACAAGGTGCTGGAGCTCGAGAGCAACCAACGTATCAAGGCAATCAAGAACGTCACGTTCAACGAGCCGTATTTCCAGGGCCATTTCCCTGGCCGTCCGGTCATGCCCGGCGTGCTGATGCTCGAGGCGCTGGCCCAGGCCGCCGGCCTGCTGGCCTTCGATGCCATGGGCAAGGTGCCCGATGAGAACAACATCTACTACTTTGTCGGCATCGATGCTGCACGCTTCAAGCGTCCGGTCGAGCCCGGCGACCAGCTGGTGCTGGAGATCACCATCGACCGCGTGCGCGGTGGCATCTGGAAGTTCAAGGGCGTGGCCCGCGTGGGTGAGGAGGTCGCGTGCGAAGCCGACCTGATGTGCACCATGCGCGCTGTCGGTTGAGGGCGCGGGTTTGGTCGTGAGCCGCATTCATTCCACCGCGCTGGTCGATCCGGCGGCCCAGCTCGACGCATCGGTTGCCGTGGGGCCCTATGCCGTGATCGGACCGAACGTGCGCATCGGTGCGGGCACCAGCGTGGGCGCGCACTGCGTCATCGAAGGCCACACGACGATTGGCGTGGACAACGAGATTTTCCAGTTCGCCTCGCTGGGCGCCCAGCCGCAGGACAAGAAGTACGCCAACGAGCCCACGCGGCTGGTGATTGGCGACCGCAATACCATTCGCGAGTTCTGTACCTTCAACACCGGCACCGTGCAGGACCAGGGCCTGACCCGGATCGGCAACGACAACTGGATCATGGCCTATGTCCACATTGCGCATGACTGCGTGGTGGGCAACCATACGGTGCTGGCCAACAACGCCACGCTGGCCGGCCATGTCAAGGTCGGCGACCACGCCATCCTGGGCGGGCTGACCGGCGTGCACCAGTTCACGCAGGTCGGCTCGCATGTGATGGCCGGCTTTGCCAGCCATATCTCGCAGGATGTGCCGCCCTTCATGCTGGTCGACGGCAATCCGCTGGCGGTGCGTGGCTTCAACCTCGAAGGCCTGCGCCGGCGCGGTTTTTCGCCCGAGCGCCTGGCCGCGGTCAAGCAGATGCACAAGCTGCTGTACCGCCAGGGGCTGACGCTCGACGCCGCACGCCAGGCGATTGCCGAGCTGGTGGCGCAGTACCCCGAGGCCGCGGCCGATATCGAGGCCCTGGGTGCGTTCATCGCCGGCTCGAAGCGCGGTATCGCGCGCTGAGGGCGGCTGGTCATGACTGCACCGCGCATTGCCATGGTGGCCGGCGAGACCTCGGGCGACCTGCTGGCCGGCCTGATTCTCGACGGCCTCAAAACGCAGTGGCCCACGCTGCAAAGCATGGGCATTGGCGGGGCGCAGATGCAGGCGCGCGGGTTTGACGCCTGGTGGGACAGCCAGCGGCTGGCGGTGCATGGCTACAACTGGGAAGTCTTCCAGCGCCTGGCCGAGCTGCTGCGCACGCGCCGCCAGCTGCGCGAACGGCTGCTGGCCGAGCCGCCCAGCGTATTCGTCGGCGTCGATGCGCCCGACTTCAATCTCGGGCTCGAAGCCGATCTGCGCGCCAAGGGCGTGAAGACCGTGCATTTCGTCTGCCCGTCGATCTGGGCCTGGCGCGCCAACCGCGTGGAGAAGATCCGCCGCGCGGCCGACCATGTGCTGTGCATCTTCCCGTTCGAGCCCGCGCTGCTGGCATCGCATGGCATTGGCGCCACCTATGTCGGCCACCCGCTGGCCAGCGTGATCCCGCTCGTGCCCGACCGCCTGGCCGCGCGCCAGCGCCTGGGCCTGGCGCCCGATGCGCGGGTGCTGGCCGTGCTGCCGGGCAGCCGCAATTCCGAAATTCGTTATATCGCGCCCGCGTTCTTCGCGGCCGCAGCGCTGGTCAGCCAGGCGTTCCCGGCGCTGGAAATCATCGTTCCGGCCGTGCCTTCGCTGATCGACAAGGTGCGGGCCGCCGCCGCGGCCGCCGGCCTCGACGGCCGCATCCGCATCCTGCAAGGCCAGTCGCACGACGCGCTGGCGGCCTGCGACTGCACGCTGATTGCCAGCGGCACGGCCACGCTCGAAGCCGCGCTGTACAAGCGGCCGATGGTGATCGGCTACCGCATGCAGTCGCTGAGCTGGCGGCTGATGCGCCGCAAGCAGCTCCAGCCCTGGGTCGGCCTGCCCAACATCCTGTGCGGCGAGTTTGTCGTGCCGGAATTGCTGCAGGACGCGGCCACGCCTGAAGGCCTGGCCGCCGAGGTGCTGCACTGGCTGCGCGCGCGCGATGAATCCCCTTCAACCATTGAGGCGCTGGAGCAGCGCTTCACGGCGCTGCACCATCTGCTGCAGCGCGATACCGCCCGATTGGCCGCTGATGCAATCCAGAAAGTTGTCTCTTCCACCTGAACAGGTCTGCTTGCCGTGGCATCCGCCCGGCCTGGTAGCCGGGGTGGATGAGGCGGGGCGAGGCCCTCTGGCCGGCCCGGTGGTGGCGGCAGCCGTGATCCTCGACGACCTGCGCCCGATCACCGGCCTGGCCGACTCCAAGAAACTCACGGCCGCGCGCCGCGAAGCGCTGTTCGACGAGATCCGCGCCAAGGCGCTGTGCTGCTCGATTGCCGAAGCCAGCGTGCAGGAGATCGACGAACTCAACATCCTGCAGGCGACGATGCTGGCCATGCGCCGCGCGGTGATGGGCCTGCGCCTCAAACCCGTGCTGGTGCTCGTGGACGGCAACCGCATTCCGGTGCTCGACATGCAGGCCGAAGCCATCGTCAAGGGCGATGCGCTGGTGCAGGCGATATCCGCGGCATCGATTCTCGCCAAGGTGCACCGCGACCGCTGGTGCGAGCGCCTGCACGAGCAGTACCCGGCCTATGGCTTTGCGGGCCACAAGGGCTATGGCACGCCCGCGCACCTCACGGCCTTGCAGGCGCATGGCGCCTGTCCGGAGCACCGACGCTCCTTCTCTCCCGTCTCCCAGGTGCTCACACCTTCCTTTGTCTGAACGGCCATGACCTCCCCTGTGACCCCCATCCATTCGCGCGACAACTCCTTTGTGAAGGAGCTGCGCAAGCTGTCGCAGGACAGCACGGCCTACCGCAAGCAGGGCCGGGTCTGGCTCGAAGGTGACCACCTGTGCCGCGCGGCGCTGGCGCGCGGCCTGCGCCCGCAGATCGCGGTGTTTGCCGAGTCCTTCTGGCCGCAGGTGCCGGCCGAATGGGTGCAGGCCGCGGGCAAGGTCGTGGTGCTGGCCGATGCGCTGTTTGCCGATATCAGCGGCCTGGAATCGCCGGCGCGCATGGGCTATCTGCTTGAATGGCTGCCGGGCCAGGCGCCGCAGCCGGGCCTGGCGACCGTGGTGCTTGACCGCGTGCAGGATGCGGGCAATGTGGGCTCCATCCTGCGCAGCGCCGCGGCCTTTGGCTTCCTGCAGGTGGTGGCGCTCAAGGGCACGGCCGCGCTGTGGAGCCAGAAGGTGCTGCGCGCGGGCATGGGCGCGCACTTCGGCCTGCATCTGGTCGAGAGCGTCGGTGTGGACGCGCTGGAAGCGCTGCAGGTGCCGCTGATCGTCACCAGTTCGCACCAGGGCGCATTGATCCAGCACACCCAGCTGCCCTGGCCCTGCGCCTGGGCCATGGGCCACGAAGGGCAGGGCGTGGGTCCGGCCGTCGAGGCGTTGGCTGCGCTGCAGGTGCGCATAGGGCAGCCCGGGGGCGAGGAGTCGCTCAACGTGGCGGCCGCGGCGGCGATCTGTCTGCATGCGAGTGCGCTGAGCGCGGCCGGCTAGGTGTGAAGTTCCAATAGGTTGTATCCGGTGTTCATCCGGATTGGATTTGAGAGACTGGAAGTCGCCAAACACCCAATCCACTCAGGAAGACCAACCGGATGAACACCCATAAGCATGCCCGAC
>Ga0308165_1000244_pt1 | contig 127027 bp, 108 predicted proteins | sample PhyWR2_FD_201032 | JGI IMG/M metagenome (GOLD analysis project Ga0308165, IMG submission 201032) | Phyllosphere microbial communities from UC Gill Tract Community Farm, Albany, California, United States - DLSLW.R2 | ecosystem: Host-associated > Plants > Phyllosphere > Unclassified | place... | reverse complement strand
CAGGCCGGGCGGATGCCACGGCAAGCAGACCTGTTCAGGTGGAAGAGACAACTTTCTGGATTGCATCAGCGGCCAATCGGGCGGTATCGCGCCGCAGCAGATGGTGCAGCGCTGTGAAGCGCTGCTCTAGCGCCTCAATGGTTGGAGAAGAATCATCGCGCGCGCGCAGCCAGCGCAGCACCTCGGCCGCCAGCGCCTCGGGCGTGGCGGCGTCCTGCAGCAGTTCCGGCACGACGAACTCGCCGCACAGGATATTGGGCAGGCCGACCCAGGGCTGGAGCTGCTTGCGACGCATCAGCCGCCAGCTCAGCGACTGCATGCGGTAGCCGATCACCATCGGGCGCTTGAACAGCGCCGCCTCGAGGGTGGCCGTGCCGCTGGCAATCAGCGTGCAGTCGCAGGCCGCAAGCGCATCGTGCGACTGACCCGACAGGATGCGAATGCGCGCCTCCATGCCGGCGGCGCGCGCCGCCTGGCGCACGGTCTCGATCAGCGAGGGCACGGCCGGAACGATGATTTCCACCGCCGGCAAGGCCTTGCTGACCAGGGCTGCAGCCGCGAAGAACGCGGGCGCGATATAACGAATTTCGGAAGTCCGGCTGCCGGGCAGCACGGCCAGCACCAGCGCGTCCGCCGCCAGGCCCAGCCGCTGGCGCGCGGCCTGGCGGTCGGGCTCAAGCGCAATCACGCTGGCCAGGGGGTGACCCACATAGGTGGCATCAATGCCGTGCGCTGCCAGCAACTCGGGCTCGAACGGAAAAATGCACAGCACATGGTCGGCCGCGCGGCGGATCTTCTCCACGCGGTTGGCGCGCCAAGCCCAGATCGACGGGCAGACGAAGTGCACGGTCTTGATGCCACGCGCGCGCAGGTCGGCTTCCAGGCCCAGGTTGAAGTCAGGCGCGTCAACGCCGACAAACACGCTTGGCGGATCGGCCAGCAGACGCTGGCGCAGCTGGCGGCGTATGCGCAGCAGCTCGGCCAGGCGCTGGAAGACTTCCCAGTTGTAGCCGTGCACGGCCAGGCGCTGGCTGTCCCACCAGGCCTCGAAGCCACGCGCGCGCATGTGGGGGCCGCCAATGCCCGCGCTTTGCAGCGCCGGCCACTGGGTCTTGAGGCCGTCGAGAATCAGGCCGGCCAGCAGGTCGCCCGAAGTCTCGCCGGCCACCATTGCCACACGCGCTGCAGTCATAGCTTCCCTTCAGCGCGCGAGACCGCGCTTGGAGCGCGCAATGAACGCGCTCAAGGCGTCGATATCGGCTGCGGCTTGCGGGTATTGCGCGGCCAGCTCGGCAATCGCCTGGCGGGCGGCTGTCAGCGTCAGTCCCTGGCGGTACAGCAGCTTGTGCATCTGCTTGACCGCGGCCAGGCGCTCGGGCGAGAAACCGCGGCGGCGCAGGCCTTCGAGGTTGAAGCCGCGCACCGCCAGCGGATTGCCGTCGACCAGCATGAACGGCGGCACGTCCTGCGAGATATGGCTGGCAAAGCCGGCCATCACATGCGCGCCGATCTGGGTGAACTGGTGCACACCCGTCAGGCCGCCGAGAATCGCATGGTCACCGACCGTCACATGGCCGGCCAGCGTGGCGTTGTTCGCCAGCACCGTGTGGTTGCCCACGACGCAGTCGTGCGCAATATGCACATAGGCCATGATCCAGTTGTCGCTGCCGACCTGGGTCAGCCCCTGGTCCTGGACGGTGCCGGTGTTGAAGGTGCAGAACTCGCGGATGGTATTGCGATCGCCAATGACCAGGCGCGTGGGCTCGCCCGCATACTTCTTGTCCTGCGGCTGGGCGCCCAGCGAGGCAAACTGGAAAATATGGTTTTGCGCGCCAATCGTTGTATGGCCTTCGATGACGCAGTGCGCGCCCACGATGCTGCCCGCGCCTATGCGCACATCGGGACCGATCACCGCATAGGGACCCACGGTCACCGATGCGTCAAGCTGGGCTGCCGGATCAACCAGCGCGGTGGAGTGAATGCGGCTCACGACCAACCCAACGCCTTCAGCCCACAGCCCGCATGGTGCACATCAGGTCGGCTTCGCAGGCCACCTCGTCACCGACGCGGGCCACGCCCTTGAACTTCCAGATGCCGCCGCGCACGCGGTCAATGGTGATCTCAAGCACCAGCTGGTCACCGGGCTCGACCGGACGCTTGAAGCGCGCGGCATCGATGCCGACAAAGTAATAGATGTTGTTTTCGTCCGGCACCTTGCCCATGGCGTCAAACGCCAGCAGGCCCGCGGCCTGGGCCAATGCTTCGAGCATCAGCACGCCGGGCATCACGGGACGGCCGGGGAAATGGCCCTGGAAGTAAGGCTCGTTGAACGTGACGTTCTTGATCGCCTTGATACGTTGGTTGCTCTCGAGCTCCAGAACCTTGTCCACCAGCAAAAACGGGTAGCGGTGGGGCAGTTGCTTGAGAATTGCGTGGATATCCATCATTGCGTTCCGATCTTGCTGCCCTGCGACTGCTGCTGCTCAAGCGCCTTGATGCGCTCGCGCAAGCTGTGCAGCTGCTTCAAAGTGGCAGCATTTTTTTCCCATTTGTTGTTTTCATCGACAGGAAACATTCCTGTATAGACGCCGGGCTTGTTCAAAGAACGCGTCACCACAGTCGCCGCCGAGATATGTACATTTTCGGCCAATTGCAAATGCCCGAGAACGATGGCGCCGCCGCCGACGGTGCAGTGCGCACCGATCTGCGCGCTGCCCGCCACACCCACGCACCCGGCCATGGCGACATGCTGTCCGACATGGACGTTGTGTCCGATCTGGACCAGATTATCCAGCTTCACGCCGTTTTCAATCACCGTGTCATCGAGCGCGCCGCGATCCACGCAGGTGTTGGCACCGATTTCCACGTCGTCGCCGATGCGCACCGCGCCGAGCTGCTCGATTTTCACCCAGGTTCCGCGCTCGGGAGCGAAGCCGAAGCCGTCGGAGCCCAGCACCACGCCCGAATGCAGCAGGCAGCGCGCCCCCACGATGCAGTTCTCGCCCACCGTGACGCGCGACTTGAGCTGCGTGCCCGCGCCGATGCGCGCACCGCGCTCGACCACGCACAGCGGGCCTATGTAGGCGGTGGGATCGATCTGCGCCTGCGGATCGACCACCGCGCTGGGATGCACGCCGCTGGGCAGCGCGCGCTCGTGCAGGCGCTTCCACAGCTGGGTCGCGCGCGCGAAATACACATAAGGGTCGGGCGTGACGATACACGCGCCGCGTTGCATTGCAGCTTCCCGCATCGCGGGCGCCACAATGACACAGGCCGCCTTGGAGGCGGCCAGTTGCTGCTGGTAGCGTGGATTGCTCAGGAAACTCAGGTCTCCTGCGCCTGCGGAGTCCAGCGGAGCAATGCGGAAAATTTCCGTATCGCTGCCCGCCAGCTCCAGCGTCCCCCCCAGCGCACCCACAATTTGCCCGAGTAACAAGCTCACTGTCTGTACGTCTTCTACAACAGCTTACTTCGCGGCGTTGAGCGCCTTGAGCACCTTGTCGGTGATGTCATGCTTGGGGTTGATGTAGACGGCTTCCTGCAGGATCACGTCGTACTTTTCGGCTTCGGCAACGGTCTTGACCACGCGGTTGGCGCGCTCGAGCACTTGCGACAGCTCTTCGTTCTTGCGCGAGTTCAGGTCTTCCTGGAATTCGCGGCGCTTGCGCTGGAATTCGCGGTCCTGGTCGACCAGCTGACGCTGGCGGGCGGTGCGCTGCGATTCCGACAGCGTCGGTGCTTCACGCTCGAACTTGTCCGAAGCGGTCTTGAGCGTGTTGCCCGCGTCCACGAGTTCCTTTTCGCGCTTGGAGAATTCTGCCTCGAGCTTGGCCTGTGCGGCCTTGGCCGTGGTGGCTTCGCGGAAGATACGGTCCGTATTGACAAACCCGGCCTTGAATTCTTGCGCATGCGCAGCCAGAGCCATAGTGCCCATCAGCACGGCCAGAGAGATTTGGCGAGAGAGTGATTTCATTAGAAGGACGTTCCGATTTGGAATTGAAGTTTCTGGATTTTATCCCCAGCGAATTTACGCACGGGATGAGCATACGCCAAGCGCAATGGCCCCAGCGGGGAAATCCAGCTCAAGCCGATGCCGGCCGAAGCCCGCATCATCGAGAAGTCGACCGTTTCACGGTCGCCAAACACATTACCGACGTCAACAAAGGTGAACACACGCAAAGTTTTGTCATTGCCGGCGCCTGGCAGCGGCGCCATGAATTCGGCATTCAGCGTGACTTTCTTCGGGCCGCCCAGCGACGAACCGATCACGTCACGCGGGCCCAGCGTGCCCTGGTCGAAACCGCGCACCGAACCCAGGCCACCCGAGTAGAAGTTCTTGAAGACCGGGAACGGACGGCCGTTGAGGCCCTTGCCCCAGCCCAGCTCGCCATTGAAGGCCAGCGTGAACTTCTTGCTCAGCGGCACGTACTGCTGGATCTGGTAGTTGGCGCGCACGTAACGTGCGTCGCCTGCCACAGACCAGTCGGTGTTGAGGCGCTGATAGCGGCCATCGTTGGGCGCCAGCGCGCTGTCGCGGCTGTCGCGCGACCAGCCTATGGTCAGCGGCACGGCCGTGCTGGTGTAGCCATAGGTGTCGCCATAGGCCAGATAGGCCGCAGGAATGTTGGTGCCCGGCTTGATGCGGGTCTGCTCCAGCCCGGCGCCAAAGAACACCGTGTCGAGTTCGCTGAACGGCACGCCGAAACGCACGCCCGTGCCGGCCGTGACGAGTTCGTAGTTGCCGCCCTGGTCTTCATAGGGCTTGTCGGTGCGGTAGTAGACATCCAGCGTGCGCGAGATGCCTTCCTTGGTGAAATAAGGATCGGTGGTGCTCAGCACCAGGGTACGGCGATATTTACTGGTATTTACATCTATTCCCAGATAGTTGCCGGAGCCAAATACGTTTTCCTGCTTGATACCAAACGACAGCGAGATTTTTTCAGCACTTGAAAAACCTGCACCCAATTGCAACGAACCCGTGGGCTTTTCGGCCACCGAGACCACGATATCGACCTGATCGGGCGAGCCCGGCACTTCCTGGGTCTCGACATTGACTTCGGTGAAAAAGCCCAGGCGGTCGACGCGGTCGCGCGACAGCTTGATCTTGTCGCCGTCGTACCACGAGGCTTCGAACTGGCGGAACTCGCGGCGAATCACTTCGTCGCGCGTGCGGTTGTTGCCGCTGACCTGGATGCGACGCACATAGGCGCGGCGCGAAGGCTCGGCCTTGACCACGATGGACACGCGGTTGTTGGCACGGTCGATCTCGGGCACGGCTTCGACGCGTGCAAACGCAAAGCCGAAATTGCCGAAGTGGTCGGAAAACGCCTTGGTGGTCTGCGTGACCTGGTCGGCGTTGTAGGGCTCGCCGGCCTTGATCGCGACCAGGGACTTGAACTCGTCGTCACGGTCGAGGAAATTGCCTTCGAGCTTGACGTCCGACACCACATAGCGCTCGCCTTCGTGGATGTTCACCGTCAGCGAAATCGTCTGCTTGTCCGGCGAGATGGCGACCTGGGTCGACTCGATGCGGAACTCGAGATAGCCGCGCTGCAGATAGTACGAGCGCAGGGTTTCCAGATCGGCGTTGAGCTTGGAGCGCGCATAGCGATCGGACTTGGTGTACCAGCTGAGCCAGCCGCCGGTGTCCTGGTCAAACAGGCCCTTGAGCGTGGATTCGCTGAAGGCCTTGTTGCCGACCACATGGATCTCGTTGATCTTGGCCGGCTCGCCTTCGGTCACCGTGAACGTCAGGTTGACGCGGTTGCGCTCGATCGGCGTCACGGTGGTCACGACTTCCGCGCCATACAGGCTGCGGTTGATGTACTGGCGCTTGAGTTCCTGCTCGGCACGGTCGGCCAGCGCGCTGTCGAAAGGCCGGCCTTCGGCCAGACCGACGTCGCGCATGGCCTTCTTCAAGGTGTCCTTGTCGAACTCCTTGGTGCCGGCGAAGTTGACGTCGGCAATCGTCGGGCGTTCCTCGACAACCACCGTGAGCACGTTGCCGTTGGCCTCAAGGCGCACGTCCTTGAACAGACCCAGCGCAAACAGCGCGCGGATCGCGGCCGATCCTTTTTCATCGTTGTAATCATCGCCCACACGCAGGGGGATGGATGCAAAAATGGTACCCGCTTCCACCCGCTGAAGACCTTCGACGCGGATGTCCTGTACCTTGAAAGGCTCCAGTGCCCAGGCGGCATTGGCCGCAAGAACCATGGCGGTCAAGGCCGAAGCGGTACGCGCGCCTAAGCGATTGATGTGTTTTTTCATGAGTGAATTGCCGCCGACTTGCTTGGCAAATTCGGCAAAATTAGTTAGCCCAAAAGCCGGTTGATATCGTTGAAAAAGGCGATGCACATCATCAGCAGCAGCACAGCCACGCCGAGACGCTGCAATCTATCCATCCAAGCTTCGGACACCTGCCGGCCCGTCACGCCTTCCCAAAGATAATACATCAGGTGCCCGCCGTCCAAAACCGGCAGTGGCAGCAGGTTGAGAACGCCCAGGCTCACGCTGATCAGCGCCAGGAACGCCAGGTACTGCGTCAAGCCCATGCTGGCCGACTTGCCGGCATAGTCGGCAATCGTCAGCGGGCCACTGATGTTCTTCAGCGAAGCCTCGCCAATGACCATTCGGCCCATCATGCGCAGGGTCAATACCGACAGGTCCCAGGTGCGCTGCGCGCCGTTTTGCAGCCCTTCGAGAAAGCCGCGGCGCACTAGCGTCATTTCAGGCGCGGCGCCGACAAACGCACCGATGCGCCCCACCCACTGCTCATTTTGCTGTACCGCATCCGGGCGCACCGACAGCTGCAGCGGCTGGCCGTCGCGCTCTATGCGCCAGTCCTGCGCCAGGGCTTCGTTGCCGCGCACCGAGGCGCGAATCAGCCCGCGCAGCTGCTGGCCATCGACCACCGCCACCGACCCCACGGACAGCACCTTGTCGCCCTCGCGCAGGCCTGCGCGCTGGGCCGCGCCATCGGGCAGCAGCTCGCCCATCACGGCCGGCGTCCAGGGAGCCACCACGCCTATGCGCTCGAACAGCTTTTCGTCGGCTTCGCGTGTCTCCAGCGTGCTCAGAGGCAGCTTGAGCTCCATTGCCGTCGATGCCTGGGGCCGCAGCACCTGCAGGCGCGCATCCTGGCCTTCGAGCGCCGCACGCGCCAGCGCCCAGCGCAGTTCGTCAAACGACACCACGGGCTCGAAGGCGGCGTCGCCGCGCGCCACGGCCTGCACCAGCTCCGCTCCCTGCAGGCCCGCGGCCTGGGCCAGCGAGCCCGCCTGCGGGCTGGCCACATAGGGCTTGGGCTCCTGCACGCCTATCCAGTTGACGCCCGCATACAGCAGCACCGCCAGCAGCAAGTTGGCCGCGGGGCCGGCCGCGACAATCGCCGCGCGCGAACGCAAGGGCTTGTTGTTGAAGGCCAGATGCCGCTCTTCGGCAGGCACCGGCGCCTCGCGCTCGTCAAGCATGCGCACGTAGCCGCCCAGCGGAAACGCCGCCAGCACGAACTCCGTGGACGAGCCCTTGGGCGTCCAGCGCAGCAAGGGCTTGCCAAAGCCCACCGAGAAACGCAGCACCTTGACGCCGCAGGCCACCGCCACGCGGTAGTGACCGTACTCGTGCACGGCGATCAGCACGCCCAGCGCAAGCGCGAAAGCAAGGACAGTCATCAACATGGGTGGGGCCTATCTTGAAACAAAGAGGGCCGGGCCCGGCCGTTCAGGCCAATGCCCAGCGTTCGACGGCGGCGCGCGCGCACTCGCGCGCCTGGGCGTCGACCGCCAGCAGGTCTTCGAGCGAACCCGGGGCCTGGGGCAGCTGCATTTTCGCCAGCGTCTCGAGATTGACCGCATGAATGCGGTCAAACGTCAGGCGGCGCTGCAAGAAGGCATCGACGGCCATCTCGTTGGCGGCGTTGAGCACCGTGGTCGTGCCTTCGATGGCGCGCAGTGCCTGCCACGACAGGTGCAGGCCCGGAAAGCGCTGGGCATCGGCGTCCTCGAACGTCAGCGCCGTCAGCTGCGAGAAATCCAGCCGCGCCGCGCCGCTGGCGATGCGCTCTGGCCAGGCCAGGCCGCAGGCAATGGGCACGCGCATGTCGGGCGTGCCCAACTGGGCCAGCACCGAGGAATCGTTGAACTGCACCATCGAGTGCACGATCTGCTGGGGGTGGATCACCACCTTGATGCGATCGGGCGCCATGTCAAACAGCCAGCGCGCCTCGATGACTTCCAGCGCCTTGTTCATCATCGTCGCGGAGTCGACGGAAATCTTGCGGCCCATGGAGAAATTCGGGTGGGCGCAGGCCTGCTCGGGAGTGATCTGCGACAGGCTGGCCGGATCGCGCGCGCGAAACGGTCCGCCCGAGGCGGTGAGCAGGATGCTGTCCACGCGCCGCGCCCAGGTCGTGCGGTCCTCGGGCAGGCATTGGAAGATGGCCGAGTGCTCGCTGTCTATGGGCAGCAGCGTCGCGCCATGGCGCTTGACGGTGTCCATGAACAGCGCGCCACCAACCACCAGCGCCTCCTTGTTGGCCAGCAGCAGGCGCTTGCCGGCCCGGGCCGCGGCCAGGCAGGGACCCAGGCCCGCGGCGCCGACAATTGCCGCCATGACGGCGTCGACGTCCTCATGCGCGGCAATCTGCTCGAGCGCATCGCTTGCCTGCAGCACTTCGGTGGCCAGGCCGTTGGCCTTGATCTTCTCGGCCAGCGCGCGCGCATGGGCAGGGCTGGCCATCACCGCGAAGCGCGGCTTGAACTGCGCGCATTGCGCCAGCAACAGATCGACCTGGGTCGCGGCGCTGAGCGCAAACACCTCGTAATCCTCGAGGTGGCGCGAGACGACATCCAGCGTGCTGGTGCCGACAGAGCCCGTGGAGCCGAGAATGGTGAGACGTTGTTTCATGGATGTACAAAGGAAGAAAGCATCATGGCCAATGGCAGGGTCGGCAGCAGCGCGTCAATGCGGTCAAGAACGCCGCCGTGACCCGGCAGCAGCGCGCTGCTGTCCTTGACACCGACGCTGCGCTTGACCAGCGACTCGACGAGATCGCCGACCACGCTCATGGCACCCATGAACACCACGGCCAGCACCAGGAACCACAGGCCCTGGCGCAGCAAGAGCGAATAGAAACTCGGCAGCGCCGCGCCCAGCTGGCGGTCGGCAAGCACCCACACCGCGGCCAGCACCAGCACGCCGGCCATGCCGCCCCAGACCCCTTCCCAGCTCTTGCCGGGGCTGATCGAAGGCGCAAGCTTGTTGCGCGTGAACTTCAGGCCGAAAGCGCGGCCCGCGAAATAGGCAAAGATGTCGGCCACCCAGACCAGCAGCAGCACCGACAGCAGGAAATTGACGCCCATGCGGTGCGCCTGCACCACGGCCAGCCAGGCCAGCCACAGCGCCAGCACGCCGCCGACCAGGCGCAGCGCCAGCGGCACGCGGGCCCAGGCACCGACGCCCGCGCGCAGCAGCGCCGCGCCGACCAGCACCCAGAGACTGCCGCCTATCAGCCACAGCCGGGCCAGCGACTGGTCCAGCCAGCCCAGATACCAGCTCAGGCCGCACAGCAGCAGGCAGGCAGCGCCGAGCGCGGCGGCGCCGGCCTGGCCCAGGCCATGCATGCGCCCCCACTCCCAGGCGCCTGCGGTCATCAGCACCAGCACCACCACCGAGAACGGCAGCGGGTCCGGATAGAACAATGCGGGAAGAAGGATAGCCAGCAGGACCAGAGCGGTAATGACACGCTGCTTGAGCATGGTTCCCTTTCTCAGACCGGCAACTGCGCGGGAGGTGCCGACTGAATTTGTGCAGAAGTCTTGCCAAAACGGCGCTCGCGCGCGCCGTAGGCAGCAAAGGCCTCGTCCAGTGCCGCTTCGTCGAAGTCGGGCCACAGGACAGGGCTGAAAAACAATTCCGAGTAGGCCAGCTGCCACAGCAGGAAGTTGCTGATGCGCATTTCTCCGCCCGTGCGTATCAGCAGGTCGGGGTCGGCGACATGCGCCAATCCCATGGCCGCATTCAGGCTGGCTTCGGTGATGGGCTCGCCCAGAGCGGCTACCCGGGCCGCGGCCTGGGCGATGTCCCAGCGCCCGCCATAATTGAAACAGATGTTGAGCACCAGACGGCTATTGTGCGCCGTCTCGCGCTCGGCGGCGTCCAGGCCGGCGCACATGCGCTCGCTCAGGCCGCGGCGCTCGCCCACGAAGTGCAGCTGCACGCCTTCGCGTCCGAGCTGGGCCACTTCGCGGCCCAGCGCCGAAGTCAGCAGGCCCATCAGGCCGGAGACCTCGTCTTCGGGACGCTGCCAGTTTTCCGAGGAAAACGCGAACACCGTGAGCACCGCAACGCCGCGCTCAAGGCAGGCCTTGACGCAGCGGCGCAAGGCCTTGACGCCCTGCGCGTGCCCCGTGAGTCGGGGCATGAAGCGGCGCTTGGCCCAGCGGCCGTTGCCATCCATGACGATGGCAACATGCGCGGGCACGGAAAATTCGGTGAGCGTCTGCAAGGCGTGGTCTACGGTGACTGGACCTGTCAAACCGCCATGATCTCTTGTTCCTTGGCCGCCACCAGCTGATCGATTTCAACGATGTGGCGGTCGGTCACTTTCTGCACGTCGGTTTCGGCGCGCTTCTGGTCATCCTCGGACGCCAGCTTTTCCTTGACCAGCTTCTTGACCGAATCGTTGGCATCGCGGCGCAGGTTGCGGATGGCGATCTTCGCGCCTTCGGCTTCATTGCGCGCGAGCTTGGTCATTTCCTTGCGGCGCTCTTCGCTCATCGGCGGCACGGGCACGCGGATCAGATCGCCCAGCGACGAGGGGTTCACGCCCAGATCGCTTTCGCGAATGGCCTTTTCAATCTTCGCACCCATGGGCTTTTCCCAGGGCTGAACGCTCAGCGTGCGCGAATCGAGCAGCGACACGTTGGCCACCTGCGTCAGCGGCACCATGGAACCGTAATATTCGACCATGATGCTGTCGAGCATGCCGGCGCTGGCGCGACCGGTACGGATCTTGCCCAGGTTGTTCTTGAACGCCGTGATGGATTGATCCATCTTGGCTTCGGTAGTCTTCTTGATGTCAGCAATCGTCATGTCTATTCCTCGGGGATCGGCAATGCACCTGCCTGGTGCATGATGCTCAAGCGTACACCAAGGTGCCTTCGTCTTCGCCCATCACCACGCGCAACAGCGCTCCATGCTTGACGATGGAGAACACCCGCACCGGCAGCTTCTGGTCGCGGCACAGCGCGAAAGCGGTTGCATCCATGATGCCCAGATTGCGCGAAATGGCTTCATCGAAGCTCAGCTTCGTGTAGCGGGTTGCTTCAGGGTCCTTGAACGGATCGGCCGTATAAACGCCATCCACCTTGGTTGCCTTGAGCACGACTTCGGCACCGATTTCCGCACCCCGCAACGCGGCGGCGGTGTCGGTGGTGAAAAACGGGTTGCCCGTGCCGGCGGCAAACACCACGACCTTGCCCTCTTCGAGGTACTGCAGCGCCTTGGGGCGCACGTAGGGCTCGACCACCTGCTCGATGGCAATGGCCGACATCACGCGGGCCGTGAGGCCCTGCTTGTCCATGGCATCGGCCAGGGCCAGGGCATTCATGACCGTGGCCAGCATGCCCATGTAGTCGGCCGTTGCACGGTCCATTCCTACGGAGCCACCGGCCACGCCACGAAAGATGTTTCCGCCCCCGATGACCACCGCCACCTGCACACCCACACGGGTGACGGCGGCGATTTCTTCCACCATGCGAACGATGGTGGCCCGGTTGATGCCGAAGGAGTCGTCGCCCATGAGCGCCTCACCAGACAACTTGAGCAAGATGCGCTTGTGGGCTGGTGCTGCGTGGGTCATGAAAAATACTCCGTACGGTAAAAAATGGGATCAGGGGAAAGAAAACGGTCTACGGATGAATCAAGCGCCAGCCTTGGCAGCGGCCACCTGGGCAGCCACTTCAGCGGCGAAGTCGTCCACCTTCTTCTCAATGCCTTCGCCGACCACGTACAGGGTGAAGCCCTTGACGCTGGTGTTGGCGGCCTTGAGCATCTGCTCGACGGTCTGCTTGCCGTCAGCGGCCTTCACGAAGACCTGGTTGTTCAGCGAGACTTCCTTGAGGTACTTCTGCACCGAGCCTTCGACCATCTTGGCGACGATGTCGGCAGGCTTGCCCGATTCAGCGGCCTTGGCGGTTGCCACGGTGCGCTCTTTTTCAATCAGGTCGGCGGGCACTTCGGCGCTGCTCAGTGCCACGGGCTTCATTGCCGCCACGTGCATGGCCACATCCTTGGCAGCCGTTGCGTCGCCGTCGAACTCGACGACCACGCCAATGCGCGAGCCGTGCAGGTAGGAAGCCAGGTTGCTGCCGCTGAAGTACTTGAAGCGGCGGAACGACATGTTCTCGCCGATCTTGCCGATCAGGCCCTTGCGCACGTCTTCCAGCGTGGGGCCGAAAGTGTCTTGCTCGTAGGGCAGTGCCGCCAGGGCTTCGAGGTCGGCGGGATTGTGCTCGGCGATCAGCTTGGCAGCGGCATCGGCCAGGGCCAGGAAGCTGTCGTTCTTGGAGACGAAGTCGGTTTCGCTGTTGACTTCGATCATCGCGCCGACATTGCCATTGATGTAGGCAGCAACCACGCCTTCGGCGGTGATGCGCGAAGCAGCCTTGCCAGCCTTGGTGCCGAGCTTGACGCGCAGCAGCTCTTCAGCCTTGACCAGATCGCCTTCGGCTTCGGTCAGTGCCTTCTTGCATTCCATCATCGGTGCGTCGGTCTTGGCACGCAGTTCAGCCACCAGTTTTGCGGTAATAACAGCCATCTTAATTCTCCGGTTTCAGTTCGATTCGTTACAAGTATTGAGGCTAAAAAAAGGGGGCTACCAGAGCCCCGCTTCTTCATCGCGACAGGTCGCGTTGCCGGACCTTAGGCAGCCGACTCTTGCACTTCCACAAATTCGTCCGAGCCTTCAGCAGCCACGGCCTTGACCACGTCGTTGACGGCATCGGCACGGCCTTCGATGATTGCGTCGGCGATGGCCTTGGCGTACAGTTCCACGGCCTTGGCCGAGTCATCGTTGCCAGGGATCACGTAGTCGATGCCTTCGGGGTTGTGGTTCGAATCCACCACGCCGATCAGGGGGATGCCCAGCTTCTTGGCTTCGGCCACGGCGATCTTGTGGAAGCCCACGTCGATCACGAAGATGGCGTCAGGCAGACCGTTCATGTCCTGGATGCCGCCAATGTCCTTTTCCAGCTTTTCCAGTTCGCGAGCGAACATCAACTGTTCCTTCTTGCTCATGGCTTCCAGGCCGGCTTCCTGCTGGATCTTCATGTCCTTCAGACGCTTGATCGAGGTCTTGACGGTCTTGAAGTTGGTCAGCATGCCGCCGAGCCAGCGCTGGTCGACGTAAGGCACGCCAGCGCGCTGGGCTTCGGCAGCCACCAGGTCACGGGCTTGACGCTTGGTACCGACCATCAGCACGGTGCCGCGGTTGGCGGACAGTTGCTTGGCGAACTTTTGCGCAGCCTGGAGCATCGGCAGCGACTTTTCCAGGTTGATGATGTGAATCTTGTTGCGGTGACCGAAGATGAACGGAGCCATCTTGGGGTTCCAGAAGCGGGTTTGGTGACCGAAGTGGACACCGGCTTCCAGCATTTCGCGCATAGTGACGGACATATGAATACTCCAAAGGTTGGGTCTAAAATCCAGCCCGACATTTGCCCGTGAGGGCAACACCTTGAGGGGACTGGTTTGCTATTTGCTTTGCTGCTTGCCACTAGGGCACACTGTGTGGAACGCGCATCACTTTTCGTGAAAGACGCCCCCAGCATTGCATGCCGCAAGGCAGCACTCAGCAAAGCCGAAAAATTCTACCACAAGCATGCCCTTTGATCTCTGCTCCGCGCTCGCCAATGTGCGCAGCGGCGAATGCCGCGCCACCGATCTGCTGCAGGCCGCGATTGCCACGGCAACCTCGCCCGCCTGCGAGCATGTCTTTGCCCTGACCCTTTTCGACAGCGCCATGCAAAGCGCGGCGCGCGCCGCGCCGCAGCTGCCGCTGGCCGGCCTCGCGGTCTCGGTCAAAGACCTTTTCGATATCCAGGGCACACGCAGCGCGGCCAGTTCGCGCGTGCTTGCCGATGCCCCCGCAGCCACGGCAGACTGCCTGGCCGTGGCGCGGCTGCGCGCCGCCGGCGCGGCCATCATCGGCCGCACCCACATGGTTGAATTCGCCTATTCCGGCGTGGGCATCAATCCGCATTTCGGCAGCCCTGCGGCGCTTGATGCGCGCTTCGGCCCCCTGCCCGGCGCGGCGCGCGTGAGCGGCGGCTCGTCCTCGGGCGCGGCGGTCTCGGTCGCCAGCGGCGCGGCCTATGTGGGCCTGGGCTCGGACACCGGCGGCTCGATCCGCATTCCCGCGGCGCTCAATGGCCTGGTCGGCTTCAAGAACACCGCGCGGCTCACGCCCGCCAGCGGCACGATTGCGCTGTCGCCCACGCTGGACACCGTCTGCGCGATGACGCGCAGCGTGCGCGACGCCATTCTGGTGCATGAAATCCTCGCGGCACGCACGGTCACGCGCTCCGCCTGCGGCATTGCCGACTGGCGCCTGGCCGTGCCGCGCCAGCTGTTCTTTGACGATATCGAACCGGCCGTGGCCCTGGCTTTCGAGCGCAGCCTCGCGCAGCTGCGCGCCGCGGGCGCGCGCATCGTCGAGATCGACCTGCCCGAACTCGACACACTGACCCATATCAACGATCACGGCAGCTTTTCCGGCGCCGAAAGCTATGCCTGGCACCGGCCGTTGCTGACCCGGGCCGACACGCTGGGCCTGCCCTACGACCCGCGCGTGCGCAGCCGCATAGAGCGCGGCGCGGGCATGACGGCCGCGCACTACATCGACCTGCACAATGCACGCAACCAGTGGATAGCGCGCATGGAGCAGGCGCTTGCCGGCTACGACGCGCTGCTGTCGCCGACGGTGCCGATTCTCGCGCCCCCCATTGCCAGCGTCGCTGCGGCCGACGGTCTGGACGCCGCGGTCGACGCACAGCGCGACGCCGCCTTCCTGCGTGCCAACAACCTGCTGCTGCGCAACACCAGCGTGGTCAACATGCTGGACGGCTGCGCGCTGTCCCTGCCCTGTCACGTTCAAGGCGAGCTGCCCGTGGGGTTGATGGTCTGGCATGGCGCGCTGCACGATGATGCGGTGCTTGACATCGGTTTGCAGATCGAAGGCATACTCGCGGCGTCCTAGCGCCAACCCGCGCTGCGGGCTGCCCCCTCCTGATCACACCCCTCTCATGAATATTGCCATCGTGGGTGCCGGCGCTGCCGGCATCGCCACTGCGCACGCGCTGCAGCGTGACGGTCACGCCGTCACGGTCTATGACCAGAACGGCAGCGCCGCCGAAGGCGCCAGCTTCGCCCCCACGGGCTGGCTTGCGCCTGCCCTGCTTCAACCATGGAGCGCTCCCGGTCTCGCGCCCTCGCCGGGGCTGCGCCGCCAAGCCGCACTGCTGCGCCTGGGCGGCGCGCTGAACCACGCCGATCTGTCATGGCTGTGGCGCTGGCGCCAGGCCGGGCAGCGCGTGCGCAGCGCGCCTCAAAGCGTGCATCCGGCGCTGGCCGCCATCGAACGCCTGGCCCAGTACAGCCGCGCCCTGCGCGACAGCGAAGGCGCGGCGCTGGACCAGGAGCTGCAGTCGCAAAGCGGCGCGCTGGTGCTGCTGCGCACCGAGGCCACGCTGGCCCGGCTGCAGCCGGCGCTGGCAGTGCTTGCCGACGCGGGCGTGGCCGTGCAGCAACTCGATGCCGCCCAGGCGCGCCAGCTCGAACCCGGCCTCGCGGGCGATTTCAAATTGGCCGGCGCGCTGAACCTGCCCGGCGCGACGACCGCCAACTCGCGCCTGTGGGTACAGCTGCAGCGCTTCGAGGCCCAGCAGATGGGCGTGCAGTTCGTTTTTGACGCCCGCGTCACCCGGCTGCGCCATGCGCCTGCGGGCGTGCAGCTCGCGGGCGAGGCCGCGCCGCGCGTGCACGACGCCCTGGTGCTCTGCGCCGGCGCCGACAGCGCCGCGCTGCTGCGCCCGCTGGGCCTGAAGCTGCCCGTGGTCGGCCTGGACGGCTACACGGTCAGCGCTCCGGTGCGCGAGCCGGTGCATGCGCCGCGCTGCGCCGTCGTCGACTGGGACAGCCAGATCACGCTGGTGCGGCTGGGCCAGCGCGTGCGCGCCGGCGGCGGCGCAGAAATCGGCACTTCGGCGGCCCACCATGCACCGACTCTGCAGCGGCTCTACGATGCGCTCAACCACTGGTTTCCCGGCGGCATGCAGCCCTCGCAGGGCGTGCAGACCTGGCGCGGCACGCGCGCCATGACCGCCGACGGCGCGCCACTGCTGGGCGCCAGCGGCCTGCCCGGCATCTGGCTCAACCTGGGCCACGGCAACCATGGCGCGGCCATGGCCCATGGATCCGGCCAGCTGCTGGCCGATCTGATTGCCGGGCGCGCGCCCGCCATCGATACCAGCGGCCTGCTGCTGCGCGCATTCTGAGCCCGGCCCCGGCTATGCTGGGGCCATGAAACAGATTTGCGCCGACCAGGCATACGCGCTGCACACCGTGGCCGCGACCCGCCAATTCGAAACCCGCGCCGCCAGCGGCCTGCCCGCGCACTGCCTGATGCAGCGCGCCGGCGCGGCCACTGCCCGGCTGGCGCTGGCGCTGGCGCCGCATGCCGCCAGGATCTGGATCGCCTGCGGCAGCGGCAACAACGGCGGCGACGGCCTGGAGGCCGCGGCCCGCCTGCACCAGGCCGGCAAGCGGGTTACCGTCACCTGGCTGGGCAAGCCCGACAGCACGCCCGCCGATGCGCGCGCCGCATGGCAGCGCGCGCAGACCGCGGGCGTGGTGTTTGTGCCCGGCCCGCCCGCCGACCTCGGACCGCACGATCTGTGCATCGACGCCCTGCTGGGCATAGGCCTGCGCGCGGCGTCGCGCGCGCAGCGCCCCGTGGCGCCCGCACTGCAGTCGCTGCTGCGGGCGCTGCGGACCAGCGCGGCCACGCTGCTCGCGGTCGACCTTCCCTCGGGCCTTGATGCCGATACCGGTCAGTACGCCGCAGGCCTGGCCCCCGATACCGATACCGCCGCCGCCGCGCCGCGCCATACGCTGAGCCTGCTGACGCTCAAGCCCGGACTGTTCACCGCCCGGGGACGCGATGCCTGCGGCAGCGTCTGGCTTGACGACCTGGGCTGCGGTGCGCTGGCTCCAGCGGCCACGGCGCAGCTGGGCATCGACGACCCGCTGCGTCGCGCGCCCCCGCGCGCCTTGGCGCAGCACGCCAGCCACAAAGGCAGTTTTGGCGATGTCGCGGTGATCGGCGGCGAAGGCCTGCAGGCGCGCGGCATGGGAATGACCGGCGCGGCCTGGCTGGCGGGCGGCGCAGCGGTGTTTGGCGGCGCGGGCCGGGTCATGGTGGCCTTGCTCGATGATGGCCTGACGCTGGCGCCGCCCTGGCCCGAACTGATGCTACGCCGCGTCGGCGCACTGGACCTGGCGCAGCTCACCGTCGTCTGCGGCTGCGGCGGCGGCGAAGCCGTGCGCGCCGTGCTGCCCGCGGTGCTGGCCCGGGCGCAGCGCCTGGTGCTGGACGCCGACGGCCTGAACGCCATTGCCGGCGACGCCCTGCTGGCGGCGGCGCTGCGCGCGCGCGCCGGCTCGGGCCAGAGCACCATACTCACGCCGCATCCACTAGAAGCGGCACGCCTGCTGCAGACAACCACCACCCAGGTGCAGTCCGACCGGCTCGCCGCCGCGCAGACGCTGGCCAATCGCTATCTCTGCACCGTGGTGCTCAAGGGCTCGGGCACGGTCACCGCCACGCCGGGCGAGCTGACCATCATCAATCCCACCGGCAATGCGCGGCTGGCGACGGCCGGCACGGGCGACGTGCTTGCCGGACTGGCAGGCGCGCGCCTGGCGCAGGGGCTTGCGCCCCACCATGCGGCCAGCCAGGCCGTTTACACGCATGGCGCGGCGGCCGACCGCTGGCCCGCACACCAGGCACTCACGGCCAGTGCGCTGGCCACCGCACTGCAATAAAAAAGCCCTTGCAGGCGGAACCGGCAAGGGCATTTTTTGTTCACGCCGACCTAATGCCGACCTAACGCCGTGGCTTGCGCTTGGGCTTGCCGCTGGGCGGCTTGGGGCCCGAAGCCGCCCGGCGCACCGAAGCCTTGAGGCCTTCGATGGGCGACGGCGGCGGCAGCGAAGGCATCAGCAGCGAAGGCTTGGAGCGGTTGCCGCGATCCTTGCGGCCCGCCGGCGCATCCATTGCCTGGTCGTTGAATTCCTCCACCTGCGGCGCGCTCTCGCCGGCGTGGCGCGCACCAGCGTCGCGTGCATCGCGCGGGTTGCGCTCGGGACGCTCGCTGCGCTGGCCGCGTTCGTCGCGCTCGCTGCGCTCTTCACGCGCACCGCGCTGGGGCCGCGCGTCGCGCTTGCCGCCGGCGCCGCTGCTGCGTGCCGGCTGGGTTTCGCCGCCTTCCTGCACCAGGCGGAAGTCAATGCGCCGGCCGTCGAGGTCGACGCGACTGACCTGCACGCGCAGGCGCGAGCCAATCGCATAACGGATGCCCGAACGCTCGCCGCGCAGCTCCTGGCGCATTTCATCGAACTTGAAATAGTCGCCGCCCAGCTCGGTGATGTGCACCAGGCCTTCGACGTACATCGCATCGAGCGTCACGAAGATGCCGAACGTGGTCACGGCCGTCACGGTGCCCGAGAACTCCTCGCCCAGATGCTCGCGCATGTACTTGCACTTGAGCCAGGACTCGACATCGCGGCTGGCTTCGTCGGCGCGGCGTTCGTTGGCGCTGCAATGCAGGCCCGCGGCCTCCCAGGCCATGAGCTCGGCGCCGCCCGCGGGCTTCTTGCGCGGCGTCTGGCCGGGGGCGCTGACGCGGCTGGCCAGGCGCTTGGCCAGCTTGGCATGGGCCTCGCCCGGCGTGGGCAGCACGGGCAGGCGGTAGCGCTTGCCTTCGAGCTCGGACTTGATCACGCGGTGCACCAGCAGATCGGGGTAGCGCCGGATGGGGCTGGTGAAGTGGGTGTAGGCCTCGAAGGCCAGGCCGAAGTGGCCTTCGTTCACGGGCGTGTAGATGGCCTGCATCATCGAGCGCAGCAGCATGGTGTGGATCTGCGGCGCGTCGGGGCGGTCCTTGGTGGCCTGGGCAATCGCCTGGAACTCGGCGGGCTTGGGGTTGTCGCTGATCGACATGCCGACGGCCATGGCCTTGAGGTAGTTGCGCAGCACTTCCTGCTTCTCGACCGAAGGGCTGTCATGCACGCGGAACAGGCCGTTCTGGCCGCTTTGCGCAATGAAATCGGCGCTGCAGACATTGGCCGCCAGCATGGCCTCCTCGATCAGCTTGTGCGCCTCGTTGCGCGTGCGCGGAATGATCTTCTCGATGCGGCCGTTGTCGTCGCAGACGATCTGCGTCTCGGTGGTCTCGAAATCAACCGCACCGCGCGCCTGGCGCGCCTTGAGCAGCGACTGGTAGACGCCGTGCAGGTTCAGCAGATCGGGCACGCGTGCGCTGCGGCGCTGGGCCTCGGGGCCGCGCGTGTTCGACAGGATGGCGGCAACCTCGGTATAGGTGAAGCGCGCATGGCTGTGCATGACGGCCGGATAGAACTGGTAGGCATGCACGTCGCCCTTGGCCGTGATCAGCATGTCGCAGACCATGCACAGGCGATCGACTTCGGGGTTCAGCGAGCACAGGCCGTTGCTGAGCTTCTCGGGCAGCATGGGAATCACGCGGCGCGGGAAATAGACGCTGGTCGCGCGGTCGTAGGCATCGGTGTCGATCGCGCTGCCGGTGCGCACATAGTGGCTCACGTCGGCAATCGCCACCAGCAGGCGCCAGCCCTTGGCGCGGCCGACCTTGGCGGGCTCGCAGTACACAGCATCGTCGAAGTCACGCGCGTCTTCGCCGTCGATGGTCACGAGCGGAACGTCGGTCAGGTCGATGCGCTGCTTGCGGTCGATGGCGCGGACCTTGTCGGGCAGCCCCTTGGCCTGCTCCAGACACTCGGGCGAAAACTCGTGCGGCACATCGTACTTGCGCACCGCGATCTCGATTTCCATGCCCGCGTCATCGACTTCACCCAGCACTTCGGTGATGCGTCCGACCGGCTGGCCAAACAGCGCGGGGGATTCGGTGAGTTCGGCGACCACGACCTGGCCGGTCTTGGCCGTGCCCGTGGCGTTGGCGGGAATCAGCACATCCTGGCCATAGCGCTTGTCTTCGGGCGCGACCAGCCAGACACCGCTTTCCTGCAGCAGGCGACCAATGATGGTCTTGGTCGGGCGTTCGATGATTTCGGTCACGCGCCCCTCGGGACGACCGCGCCGGTCCTGGCGTACCACAATGACCTTGACGCGGTCCTTGTGCAGCACCGCACGCATTTCGTTGGCCGGAATGTAGATGTCTTTTTCACCGTCATCGCGCAACACGTAACCGTGGCCGTCACGATGCCCCTGCACGCTGCCTTCAATTTCTTCGGTCGCGCTGGCAGAGTTTGTGCTGAGGTTCATTTTTTTGCTATACAATGTTGATCTTTCCTGAGATGCCCAGGTGGCGGAATTGGTAGACGCACTAGTTTCAGGTACTAGCGAGTAACATCGTGGAGGTTCGAGTCCTCTCCTGGGCACCAAGTTTAACGAGAACCTGTGAAGGTTTTTGAAAAAATCAGGGCCACTGCTACCTCAGTGGTCTTGTCATGTGATTGTGCGATGTGGCAGGGCCCACGCAACAAGTTTCTGGAAATAAATATTTTTGGAATTTTTGAAAAACGCAGTTTTTTATACTGCATAATTCAAATCTTTCCTGAAATGCCCAGGTGGCGGAATTGGTAGACGCACTAGTTTCAGGTACTAGCGAGTAACATCGTGGAGGTTCGAGTCCTCTCCTGGGCACCAAATTCAAAAGGCCGTTGCAAACGCAACGGCCTTTTTCTTTTTCCGCCTGAAAATCTTGCGCCGCCTGCAGCAGCCATGCGCACAGATCAACCACACTGCGCTGCCGCCTCCCCCGGCCTGGAGCAAGTCAGAGCGTCATCGTTGCGGCGAACCCGTCTCATCATGAACAACCTACCCCTCACGGGCCGGGCGCCCGCCGCACCTCCTTGGATGCAGTCCTCAGGCGCAGCGGATCGCTTACCGCGTTGCCTGCGCGGTGGCGCGCCCTCCCCCTTGCGCATGCAGCAGCCAGGCAGCGGCGGCAAACGGCTCCGGCAGGCAGGCACTTCGATGGCGCGGGCCTGCCCCGGCGCGTTGAATCCACGAAAAAACAAAAATTTTGCTTTTTTCCTTTTGGACCCAAAAACGCCCCCTATAATTCATTTATTCCTGAGAGCCCAGATGGCGGAATTGGTAGACGCACTAGTTTCAGGTACTAGCGAGTAACATCGTGGAGGTTCGAGTCCTCTTCTGGGCACCATTTTAAAAGGCCGTTGCAACTGCAACGGCCTTTTTCTTTTGTGCGCCGACTTCGGGCCGCCGCCCCTGGCCGCCCCGGGCGGCGGCCAGGGGCGGCCAGGCACTTACTTCTTCGCGGCAGCCATGGCCTGGGCAATCCAGCCATCAAAGGTCTTCTGGTGGGCCTTGATCCAGCCATCCGTGTGCCGCTCTATGTCCTGCTGGCGGTTCTGGCCGTCGTGCATCAGGCGGTTCTGCGTGCTGATGTCGCCCAGCGGCAGCGCCATGACTTCAAACAGCTTGCCGGCCGCAGGATGCTTTTCCACGAACGCCTTGTTGGCAACAATGTATTCGTTGTTCAACGGAAAGCCGTAGTTCTTGCCATTGGCCAGCTTGGTGTCGGTGCCGGCCTGCACGCCCGGCATGGCCGAGAACGGCACTTCAAGCCAGACCACATCCTGGCCAGGACGCAACACATTGCTGAGCCAGTAAGGCGTCCAGGCGTAGTACAGCACCGGCTTGCCCTGCTTGAAGCGCGAGACCGTGTCGGCAATCAGCGCCGCATAGTTACCCTGGGTATAGGTCACGGTGTCGCGCAGCTTGAACGCGGTGAGCTGGTGCTCGATCACCGCTTCGCCGCCCCAGCCCGCGCTGGCGCCGATCAGATCCGCCTTGCCGTCGCCGTTGGCGTCAAACAGCTTGGCGAGCTTGGGGTCGCTGAGCTGGCTCAGATGGGTGATCTTGTACTGGTCAGCCGTCTTCTTGTCGATCAGGTAGCCCTGGGTGGCGCCGGCCGAATAAACGCCCTTGCGCGCCATCTTGGCGTCGCCGCCCGCGCTTTTGTAGAACTCGGCATGGTGCGGGTTCCAGTGATTGGCAATGAAGGTCGCGTCGCCGTTGGCCACCGCGATGTGGGCCATCGGGTATTCGACTTCCTTGATGGGCTGCACGTCGTAGCCCAGCTTTTGCAGCGCGCGCGTCACCAGCAGCGTCTGGAAGGTTTCCTCGACCAGCGCGCTTTGCAGCGGCAATACCTTGACGCCCTTGCCGGGCAGATCGGGAGCGGCATGCGCGGCAAGACCGAGGGAAAGAACAAGGCTGGAGACCAGCAGCGGGCGGGCAATATTGCGAATATGCATCAGCAGGAAACTTTCTTCGCGCGAAGGCGAGGTTGGCGGCAGGAGAAAAGACGAAGCGTCATGCCAAGGGCGCTTCGGTGGGAAACGGGGATGCAGCCGGGGTCTGACCGCCGCGGGGAGCAGGCATCGCGGCGCTGCGACCAGGCGGGAGACTGCGCTGCAGAGCGCGCGCAACCAGGCCTGCAGGGCCGCTCTGCCACCAGCGGCGCGTGCCGCGGCGCGGCACGCCCAGCGCCTGGGTGAAACGGTCCAGCGTGATGGCCAGCAGCACAATGCCCAGGCCGCCCACGGTGGCCAGGCCCATGTCGAGGCGGCCAATGCCGCGCAGCACCATCTGACCCAGACCGCCGACGGCAATCATGGAAGCAATCACCACCATCGACAGAGACAGCATCAGCGCCTGGTTGATTCCCGCCATGATCGAGGGCATGGCCAGCGGCAGCTGCACGCGGGTCAGCACCTGCCAGGGCGATGCGCCGTAGGCCAGGGCAGCCTCGACCAGATCGGGGCGCACCTGCCGAATGCCCAGATTGGTCAGCCGCACCAAGGGCGCAAGCGCAAAGACAATGGTCACGATCACTCCGGGCACGTTGCCGATGCCGAAAAGCATCACCACCGGCACCAGATAGACAAAGGCTGGCGTGGTCTGCATGGCATCGAGAAAAGGCCGGCTCCAGCGCTGGGCGCGGTCGCTGGAGGCCAGCGCGATGCCCACAGGCAGACCTATGGCAATGCAAAAGAACAGCGAGGTCAGCACCAGCGACAAGGTCACCATGGCTTCGTTCCAGATGCCCAGCAGCGCGATCAGCAGCAGCGACACGACGGCGCCCAGGGCCACGCCGCGGCCGGCAAACTGCCAGGCCAGCAGGCCCAGCACGCAGACCATTGCCGCCATCGGCATGCCCGTCAGCAGGCCCTCGACCCAGGCCAAGCTGGCGTCTATGGGAACACGCACCGCCTGGGACACGGGACGAAAGTTGTCGACCACCCAGTTCAGGCCCTGGTTGATCCAGCTCTCCAGCGGCAGTCCGTCGTCCCACAGCCGCTGCAGCGCAGAGCCTTGATCCGGCAGCGCGGCGCCCGCCAGGGCGTCCGCGGGCGCCGCGGGCGCAACGGCCGTCCAGTCGCCGCCTTCGGCGCCCATGGCCTTGCCGGCGGGAGCGGACGCGGCCCAGGGGTCATCGACAGCGGGGGCTGCGGCCCAGGGATCATCGACGGCGGTGGACGCTGCAGCGGGCGCGGCGTCCCAGGGCGAGGAAGAGGCTTGAACGTCCGGCGTTGGCGTTGCCCAGGGATCGGCTTCTATGGTCATATGCGAGGCTTGTGGTAGCGGTGGAACATGGCTGCGCCCCGAAGAGCGGCAACGGCGGTGCCATCAGCCCGATGGAGCTGTGCGGACAAGGCGCGAAGAAAAAATGCATGCGCTGGCCCGACAAGCCCCCAGGGCTGCCGACAGGCACTGAACAACGCGGTGACGTGCCTGCCGGATGCTTCAATCGCAGCGCAGTGGGCCTGGTCAAGGGGCACTGGCTCGAAGAGCGTGACGTGGCAATGTGGCCCGAAAGGTCGGGCCGATGTGCCGGACGGGGCCGGCGGCGAGAAACGGACACCGCGATGGGACGCAGGTCCGCAAGCAGCACCAGCGGACCGGGTCGTCATGACTTATGGATCCGCAAACACCCTCACACCATAACTTTTTGTAATTAGCGTGTCAATGCTGGCGCGTTCCCAGGCAGCGGCAAAAGCCGGCGCTGGCGCGTCTTTCATTGCCCTGGGGCAAAAAAAAGCCACTCCGAAGAGTGGCTTTTGTGCGGCGGCGGCCCAGGGCTGCCGGCAGCGGCTTACTTGCGCAGCAAGGCCTTGAGCGCGTTTTGCAGACGACGCGCGCTGACCTCGTCGCGCGCACTGGCCAGCACGCGCGCGGCATCCTGGCCCCAGGTCTCGGCAGGCGCCGGATCGTTGCGGCGCGTGAGCAATTGCAGCTGCAGCGTGCGACGCGCGCTGATCAGTTCCGCCGGCGTGGGCACGTCGGCAGCCATTTCCAGGCGCAGCAGGGCTTCGCCGGCATCACCGGCAACCGGTGCCGCAACCGACTTCGCCCAGGCACCACGCACCTGCGGCGACACGCGGCCACCGAAGTCCTGCACGCTGGGCAGCTGTTCGGCGTCACGCTTTTCCCAGGCATTGAGCAACTGGGTCAGGGCTTCGCCATGGGCCTGCACGGCAAGCTTGCGCAGTGCCATCTGGGCGTGCTCGAGCGCGTCGCGCTGGGCGCGGAACGCAGGATCCGCCAGACGCGGGCCGCGGTCTTCACGCATGGGACGGTCGCTGCGCTCGCCAAAGCGGCCGCCGCGGTCGCCACCGCGGTCACCTGGACGGGCATCACGGCGCTCGCCGGGACGGCCGGGGCGGCCCGGGGCGGCCGGGGCATCCTTCTTCATGCCGGGACGGTCATCACCACGCACCGCAACCACGGGCTTGGAAACCGCGGCGGGCTTGGGCGCGTCCTGCGCATCCGCTGCCGGCGCTGCGGCATCGGCCTTGGCCGATTCCTGCGCCTGTGCCTGGCTGTGCAGCGCGGCTTCGAGGCCCGCCATGGCGGCACGGATCTGCTGGGCATCGCCGCTGGCGTTTGCCGCTTCGAGAGCCTTGGAGGCATCAAGGACCTGGCGATCGCGCTCGCTGAGCTCGACCTGGGCACGGCTGTTGCGGTCTGCACCCTTGCGGTTGAATGCGTCGTCCAGCGGCTTGCGGAACGCATCCCAGAGCTTTTGCTCATGCTTGCGGTCCAGCGGCACGGCCTGTGCCTCGGCCTGCCAGCGCTGCTGCAGCGACTTGACGGCGTCGATGCGCAGCGTCGGGGCTTCACCCAGGGCCACGGCTTCGTCAATCATTGCATGGCGACGTGCGAGGCTGGCCTTCTGGGCCGAGTGCAGCGGCGCTTCGGCGGCCGTGATGGCCTGCTTCCACAGCGGCTGCAGTTCGGCAAACATCTTCTCGCCGACATGGCCGCCATCGCGCCAGCGCTCGCCGAACTGGCGCAGGCTGCGCGACATGGCTTTCCAGTCGGTCGATGCGGCATGCTCGGCAGCCCAGGCAGTGACTTCCTCGATCAGCTGCAGGCGCTGGGCCTTGTTGTTGGCGGCTTCGCTGCGCACGCGGTCCAGCCAGGCTTCGACGACCTTGTGGGCGGCGTTGCAGGCTTCGTCAAAACGCTTCCACAGCGCATGGTTGGCGGCCGCGCCCTGATCGGCCTGCTTCCACTGCTCGCGCAGGTTGCGCAGCGATTCCTGCATCTTGCGCCCCCCCAGGGCCTGACCGTCGGGACGGTTGAGCAGGGCTTCGGCCTGGGCGACAAGTTCCTCGCGCACCGAATCGGCCTTCCAGCCTTGCCAGCCCTGGGCGTCGCCGGCGGCCAGCAAGGCGGCATTCACCTCGGCACCAAGTGCCGCGTCGATATGCCGGCCCTGCTGCTTGAGCACGGCGCGCAACTGGGCAACGGCCTTGCTCATGCTGCCACCGGCGGCGGCTGGCGCAGGTGCAGCAGGCGCAGCATCGGCTGCCGCAGCTTCGGCTGGCGCAGTTTCGGCTGGCGCAGCATCGGCTGGCGCAGCTTCGGCTGCCGCAGTTTCTGCAGCGGCCTGGCCTTCCACCGGCGCGGCGGCTGCGGCAGGAACGGCTGGGGCGGCAGCGGGCTGGGCGGCAGCGGTATTGGTCAGCGCAACCAGGTCGGCCAGCGCCTGGCGCACGGCCTGGGCAGCGGCTTCGAGCACTTCGGGAGCGACCTTGGCAGCAACCTTGGGAGCCGCCTTGGGACGCGCGGCAACGGCTGGCTTGGCAGGCGCGGCAGCGGTCTTGGCAGCCACTGCGGCGGCCTCCGTGGGCAGGCCACGGGCCACGCGCAGTTCATCGGCCCAGATCGGCACGGGCGGCAGTTCGGCCTGTTCGTCCTGGGCCGCGGCTTGCGTCAGCGCCAGTGCGGACTGGAACGCATCCCAGACCACGAGCAGCTGCTTGCGCGAATTTTCCAGCTGGGGCGGGAACTTGGCATCAACGCTGACCCAGTTGGCATCGCCCGTGAGTTCACCGGCCTGCGACTGCCAGTGGGCGACATCGGCGCTCAGCGCGTCCAGGGCCGTCAGCGCATCGCGCCAGGGCTTGGTCGACAGCACGTCGATGCGCTGCGCCAGCAATACGGCGGCTTCGCGCTGCACCTGCACCCGGTGCTGCAGGTCTTCGATGACCTTGACGCGCTCGGCCAGCTGGTTCTTGAAGGAAGCCAGGGGTTCGCGCGACAGCGGCGCACCGGCCTTGGCGGCTTCACGCTGCCAGGCCGTGGCATCGGCGATGTTCAAGGTGTCGGCGGACAGCAGCTGCTGGGCTTTTTGCGCCCATTCAACGCCGATCTTTTCCTGCGTTTCGAGGCGGCGCAGCTCGTCCAGGCGCTCGCGCACGGCGCGCGCTGCACTCTTGTCGCGCACGCTGAGTTCCTTGAACACTTCTTGCAATTGGTCGTGCGCGGGTTGCGTCGCGAGCCAGTCGCGCACGCGCGAAGCACGTTCGCCCGAGGTTTCTGCGGAAAACGCGCCGCCGGTCAGCGCATCAAGAGGATGCGTTTCAGAGGTCTTGGCCAGGGCCGGGTTCACTTCAGGGGCGTCGGACATGTTGCTACGTGGAGAAATAGAAGACATTTTTCAATGGAATAGGCACTGACCGCCCCAAGACATGGGCCGGAAGAACCTGTACTGCGCCGCGGGCGGCGCAGCGAATAAAGAGTTATTTTCGCTGTTATTTGCGCAGACCCCAAACTGAATCACCGCAGAGCCAGTTCCAACCGGGCCTGCGGCTTCCAATCCGGGCCCGCCGAGGGCTGTGCAGGCGCCCCCAGAAACAGGCGCTTCAAGGGCAATTCCTGCGCTGCCAGATAGTCGCGCACCACTACGGCACGCGCCAATGCAAGCTCACGCATTGCATTGTCGGGCACAGGGACATGGGCCTGCAACAGCGTTCGCATTTCATTGTCGGGCAAATCCTTGGCCATTCCAAGCACATTGCGCGGCTTCTTGATATCAGCGCGAGCGTACACCGCCTTGAGCAAAGCTGCTTCCTCGGCCGCGGCAACGGCCGTGATGCTGTCCGCGGACTGGCCGGCACGCAAGGCCCTGCGGCGCTTTTCCGCCAGCAGCATCTGCTGCACCTGCACCTGCTGCCATTCGGCGCGCTCGACATCCATCGCGGCTTCGCCAACCACGGTCATCTGCAGGCCCGGGCGCTCGTGCAAGGCCTGGGCGATCTTGTCAAGCGCCTGCCTGCCCGCGGCATCGAGCGCCGCGCTGCCGGGAGCGAACACCACGGCGCCGGAGCTGCCGGCGTCGCCGCCCAACGCGCCGGACAGCAAGGCAAACGGCGCAGTCACGGCTTTCATGATCAGGTTGCCGATGATCTTGAAGATCACCGGCGCCAGGCGGAACTGCGGATCGTTGAGCGAACCGCTGATGGGCAAGTCGAGATCGATCACGCCATTGCGGTCGGCCAGCAACGCCGTCGCCAGCCGCACCGGCAGGCTTGCGGGCGCGCCTTCGACGGCCTCGCCAAACGTCAGCTGGTTGAGCACCAGCTTGTTGCTGGCCGTGAGCTGGCCGTCGGGCTGGATCTTGTAGTTCACGTCCATCGACAGCTTGCCGCGCTCTATCCCATGGCCTGCATATTTGATGGCATAGGGCGACAGCGGCGACAGCTCGAGATCGCTCATGCGCGCCGTGACATCCAGCGCCAGCGGCTTGGCCAGCGGATTGAGCTGGCCGGTGATTTCCAGATTGGCCGTGCCCTGGGCACGGCCGCGCAGTTCGAGCTCGGCCATCTGCGGCGGCTGGTCGGGCAAGGTCTCGGACGAGAATGCGCCCAGCCGCCCGGCCAGCGCGCTCAGGTCCGCAGAATAATTGGGCTGAATGAAATAGTCGGAGAACGCCACCGTTCCGCCGCTGAGCACCACGGGCCCGACATGCACCACGGGCGCCGGCCCCGTGGGTGCAACCACGGCGGGCTCGGCCTGCTCGGCAGCCTGCTGCTGACGGGACTTGACCAGGTCCTGCAGGTTGATGCGGCCGTTGGGCTGGACGATCAGGCGCGCATGGAAGTCGCTGAGCGCGGTTTCGCGCAGCCGCACCTGGGTGGCGGCGCCCGGCGCCATGGTCAGGTCGAGACCGCGCAGCGCAAGCACTTTCCAGCGCAGCAGGTCTTCGCCGCCGGCCAGGTCGGAGCCGCTCAGCTGGGGCCACTGCGCGGCGCCGCCCTCGCCCGCGGGCGCGCCAGGCTGGGCGCGCACGCGCAAGTCGTTGAGCAGCGCATCGCCCAGCAGCGACAGCTGCGGCCCGGCCTGCGCGTCCTCGTAACGCACGCGCCCGGCGAAACCGCCGTCGGCGCGCAGCACGCGCACATTGAGCAGGTCGGCCACATAGGGCTCGAAGGCATGCAGCGGCAGGTCGCTGGCGCGCACCGCGCCCTGCACCAGCAGCGGGGCCAAGCGCAGGCTGCCGTCGTAGGCCAGGCTGCCTAGCTGGGCGCGGCGGTTGCCCGCCATGCGCAGCGACAGCTGCAGCGGCGAAGCCTTGGCATTCCCGGCCAGCGGCGCGAAGTCCTTGATCTTGAGCGCCACGCCGCTGGCCTGCCACTGCACCGGGCGCACGGGCAGCGCATCGCGATAGCTCACCTGGCCGCCGTCGACCACCAGGCTTTGCAGCAGCACCTCCCAGGGACGCTGCGCCGGCCCCGCCTTGGCGGAGGCCGGGGCGATCAGCCAGGGCTCGAACATCCAGCGGCCCTGGGCGTCACGCTGGACATCGACCACGGGCTGGCTCAGCGTCAGCTGGCCTATGCGCAGCTGCTGCGCCGGCAGGCGCAGTTCGGTGTCTTCAAGCAGCAGCTGGCGCAGCCGCGCCGGTGCTGCCTTGTCCTGCAGCGCCAGCTCGTCCAGCGCCAGCCGCGCGATCTTGACCGCCGTGCTCGCGCCATGCCAGGCCAATCCCAGCTGGGCCGTGGCCCGGCCCTGCACCGGGGGCTTGAACTGCGCCGACAGATAGGCAGCGCCCAGAGCCAGCGGCACCGACTCGAGGCGGACCCCGACCTGTCCCTGGCTGGCCGTGGACTGCCCCTTGAAGGCGAGCACGCCCGAGGGCGCGCGCCCCTGGTCCGAAGCCGCAGCCAGGGTCATGCGTCCGCCGAACGCCACCGGCTCGGTCAGGGGCAGCGCCACCGCGCTGGCCTGCAGACCGATTTCGGCCAGCACCAGGCGCGCGCCCACGGACTCGTCATGCCATTCGGCGCGGCCCTGCTCCACCGTCACCTGGGCAACTTCAACGCGCCAGGGCGCGGGCTTTGGCGCGCTGTCCGCCGGCGCCTGGCCCTGGCTGCCCAGCGCCAGCCAATTGATCACGCCCTTTTCATCGCGCCGCGCGCGCAGCTGCGGCGCGGTCAGGCGCACGGCATCGATCAGCACTTGCTGGCGCAGCGGCTGCACATCGCGCAGCGCCACGTCCAGGCGCTCGAACTCCAGCAGCTCCTGGCCCCGGGCATCGCGCAGCTGCGTCTGGCGCAGCGCCAGCTGCCCACGCACCTGCAGCTGGGCCTGCTGGGCCTGCTCAAAGCCGATTTCCAGCTCGGCGTCAAGCCGGCCCGCAACCACCTGCACCGGCAGCGTCTTGGGGAAATAGCCGAGGAAGTCGGCCAGGTCCAGGTCCTTGAACGCCAGGCGCAGCTGCGTGGCACGGCTGGCGAGAAAAGGCGTGCTCAGCGCCGAGGAATCAAAGACGCTGCCGTTGAGCGCAAACGCCAGATGCGGCTCGACGCGCACTTTCTGCGCGGATGCCAAGGTGCTGATGAAGGGCAGGCTCAGCTGCAGGTCGCGCACCTGGTGGGTGCGCTCGACCAGGGCATCATGAAAATCCACCGCCCCGCCCTGCACCTTGATGTTGTAGATTGCAAAGCGCTGCGGACCGCCCTGATCTTCGGGCGCGGCGGAATCGGCCAGGCGCTGCAGGATGTCGTCCACGTCATAGTGGCCGGCGCCCGTCTGCGCTAGATGCACGACCGGCAAGTCGACCTCCACGGCATCGAGCACCGGCGCCAGACGCAGCAGCGACTGCATTTGCGCATTCATATATATACGTTGCACGGACAGCAGCGGCTGGGCGGCCCCTGGCAGGCCGTCAATGCGCAGTCCGTGGAGCGACAGCTCCAGCGTCCAGGGCTTGAACTGCACGGATTCCAGCTTCACCGCGCGCCCGAGCTTTTCCGAACCCAGGCGCTGGATCTGGCTCTTGAGCACCGCCGGCACGGTCAGCCACAGCAGCAGCCACAGCGCGACAAGCGCAGACAGCGCCAGCGCGGCGAGGCGCAAAGCGCGTTTCTTGTTCAATGTTTTCATGGTGCTCACCGTTTCACTGCGAGCTGCCCAACGCGCTGCGCAGGCGCCATTGCACCAGAAAACCAGAGTGAGCAAAAGTAAGAGCGGTTTGCAGCACCGCCAAACAGAAAGACCGGTCAGCGGCAGGGCCGATGACCGGTCTTTACGGCAGGCTCCAAGTCCTTTGCCGTGGGGATTGCAACCTGGAGAGGATGGTCCTGGTTGCGTGGGAGCATCGATTGCTCCCTGGAGGCCTTAGGAGACAGCCAAAGGTCAGGAACTGACAGATTTAAGTGCCGTTCCGCCTTTCAACGCTCTTCCAGCAGTCAACTGCCATGGCAGTCATCTGCAGAATAAACGAGCTGCAGTGCAGCAATCCAATGAGTTTTTGCAATGGTCGAAGAAACTTAATAGAACTGACACAAATAGCTGTCAATGGGAATTTTCCAGGGGACAAAACCGCCGAGATCTGCGTTTCTATACAGGTTTTTATATGCCTTTTAAGTCTAACATCTATTTTTTATAGTATTGACTTGGTATTAGGTGAGCTTCTAGAATCCGCCATTCTCGAAAAAGAGACTCTCTCTTCGCTGCAGCCAAGTGCTCAGACCACTTCCTTTGATGCCTTTTCGGCACCGTACCAAGGATTGCAGCGCGCCAATCTAGGCGTTCGCCCCATGCCCCCTGACGGGTCAGCAAAGCGGGGTGACGCCTGTTGAAAGGAATCAACATGCCTGCATTAGCGAAAGCCTTCGCTGGAATGCGAACCTTTGCGTCCGATGTGACCGACGGTTTTCTGGAAATCACCCACAACGGTTTTGCCCTGCTGGGCCTGGCCGTCGCCTTTTTGGCCATTGCCTTGTTTGCCCGCCCCGATCTGCGCCATGAGGGCGAAGCCCACCTGCGCGACTGGCTGCAGGCGCGTCAGGTGGCCGTGATCGACATGCCGACCGAGCCCGATGCCATTGATCGCGCCACGGCAAGCAACCCCAAGGACCTGCCGCGCGAGCAGGCCGCCGTGGCTTTCTGGCTCAGCAAGAAGTACCGGGTTGCGCCCGAGCCGCTGGCCGCGCTGGTCTCCGAAGCCTATGCGCTGGGCCAGAGCAACAAGATCGACCCGACGCTGATCCTGGCCATCATGGCCATTGAATCGAGCTTCAATCCGTTTGCGCAGAGCTCGGTGGGCGCCCAGGGCCTGATGCAGGTCATGACCAGCGTGCATACCGACAAGTATGAGAATTTTGGCGGCCGTCTGGCGGCTTTCGACCCCGTGACCAACCTGCGCGTGGGCGTCAAGGTGCTCAAGGACGCCATCGGACGTGCAGGCTCGGTCGAAGGCGGACTGCGCCACTATGTCGGCGCCGCCAACCTGCCCAACGACGGCGGCTATGCCTCCAAGGTGCTGGCCGAGCACAGCCGTCTGCGCCAGGCTGCCGGACTGCGCCCCCTGCCGCCGGCACCCGCGCCCTCCCAGCCGCTGCTGACCGTCAAGCAGACCGCCCCTCTGGTGGCTCCCGCGGCCGCGCCTGTCGCCAGCGCCAGCGAACAGGTCGCCTTGAACACCAACCTCTGATCCAAGCGCAGGGCCGCCGCGCCGCCGCGCATGCAGGCCCAATTGCCGCGCGGGCATCCCGGCTCAGCTACACTACCGAGGTACGCAACTGGCGATAGGCGCAGTCCAGGAGGTCGAAAGACCGGGCTGCCGCTGACGTGGAAACCAACGGATGCTGGCCATCTGTGAACCACCGGGGAGCGTACCGCCCAGGCATAACGGATTTCGCCTGAAGCGTTCCGCCGTTCGCCTGGGCAGCCCTTGGCCTCAAGGGACTACAAGTTCATAGGACTGCCATGTACCACCGCAATATCACTGTTGAAAAAGCCGACCCCGAACTCTTTGCAGCCATCCAGGCCGAGAACCAGCGCCAGGAAGACCACATCGAGCTGATTGCCAGCGAGAACTACTGTTCGCCCGCCGTGATGGAGGCCCAGGGCTCCCAGCTCACCAACAAGTACGCCGAAGGCTACCCGGGCAAGCGCTACTACGGCGGCTGCGAGAACGTCGATGTGGTCGAGCAACTTGCCATCGACCGCGTCAAGCAGCTGTTCGGCGCCGATTGCGCCAACGTGCAGCCCAATTCCGGCTCCCAGGCCAACCAAGCCGTGCTGCTGGCCTTCCTCAAGCCCGGTGACACCATCCTGGGCATGAGCCTGGCCGAAGGCGGTCACCTGACCCATGGCATGCCGCTGAACATGTCGGGCAAGTGGTTCAATGTCGTTTCCTACGGCCTTGACGCCAAGGAAGAGATTGACTACGACGCCCTGGAAGCCAAGGCACGCGAGCACAAGCCCAAGCTGATCATTGCCGGCGCCTCGGCCTATGCGCTGCGCATCGACTTCGAACGCTTTGCAAAAATAGCCAAGGAAATCGGCGCCATCCTGTGGGTCGACATGGCCCACTACGCCGGCCTGATCGCTGCGGGTGTCTACCCCAACCCCGTGCCCCACGCCGACGTGGTCACGACCACCACCCACAAGAGCCTGCGCGGCCCGCGCGGCGGCGTGATCCTGATGAAGGCCGAGCACGAGAAGGCCATCAATTCGGCCATCTTCCCCGGCCTGCAAGGCGGCCCGCTGATGCACGTCATTGCCGGCAAGGCCGTGGCGTTCAAGGAAGCGCTGACGCCCGAGTTCAAGGCCTACCAGGCCCAGGTCGTGAAGAACGCACAGGTGTTTGCCGAAACGCTGATCGAGCGCGGTCTGCGCATTGTTTCCGGCCGCACCGAAAGCCACGTGATGCTGGTCGACCTGCGCGCCAAGGGCATCACCGGCAAGGCCGCTGAAGCCGCCCTGGGCGCGGCCCACATCACCATCAACAAGAACAGCATCCCCAACGATCCTGAAAAGCCGATGGTGACCAGCGGCATCCGCGTGGGCACGCCCGCGATGACCACCCGTGGCTTCAAGGAAGAAGAAGCCCGCCTGACGGCCAATCTGGTTGCCGACGTGCTTGACAACCCGACGGACGAAGCCAACCTGGCCGCGGTGCGCGCCAAGGTCGCGGCGCTGACCGCGCGTTTCCCCGTCTACCGCGATTGAGCTGCCGCTTCGCGTCCGCCCTGAGCCATGAAGTGTCCTTTTTGCAGCCATCCTGACACCCAGGTGGTCGAAACCCGCGAGGCGGAAGACGGCGGCTTCATTCGCCGCCGCCGCCAGTGCGGTGCTTGCGACAAGCGCTTCACGACCTACGAGCGGCCCGAAGTCAGCTTCCCGGCCATCGTCAAGAAGGATGGCCGGCGCATAGAGTACGAGCGCGCCAAGCTCAGCGGCTCGTTCTCACTGGCGCTGCGCAAGCGTCCGGTGAGCACCGAGCAGGTCGACACTGCCATCGAGCGCATAGAGGAAAAGCTGCGCAACCTGGGACTGCGCGAAGTGGCTTCCAGCCGCATCGGCGAGCTGGTGATGCACGAGCTCAAGCAGCTTGACAAGGTGGCCTACATTCGCTTTGCCAGCGTCTACCGCAGCTTTGAGGACATCGAAGACTTCAAGAGCGTGATGGACGAGGTGAGGACCTAGCCCCCACGCTGGCTCGGCTCGCGCTGCGTTCCTGCAAAAAAGCTGCCCCGGCAGCTTTTTTTCATCCTGCGCCCAGGTGCCTCAGACGGGCTGCTTGCGCAACCTGAACGCCAGGACCAGCAGCATCACGCCAAAGCTGATCGCAAACCAGCCAATCAGCCACGTCAGCGCAATCGCACCGGCCCCCGGGCGCAGCACGACGACCAGACCGAAGACGACCGACAGCAAGCCGGACAGGGCGTGCAGCCATTCCCCCTGGATCTGTTTGCGCAAGCGAATGGCAGCAATGATCTGAAACACGCCGATGGCAATTGCCCAGCTGCCGATGATGAAGATCAGCGTCAGCGCCGTCAGACCGGGCCAGAAGAACGTGGCAATGCCTGCGGCAATGCCCACCAGACCGACAAGGATGAGCGGCCACAGCGGTTTTCCGTGTTCCCGGATGCGCACTCCGGTCACCAGGGCCAGCACGCCATCCACCAGGGCATAGGCACCCCAGAGCAGGACCAGCACGGCCAGCGTGGCGCCCGGCAGCACCAAGGCCAGCAGGCCGAAGATCAGCGCGCACAGGCCGCGCAGCGCAATCCAGCCCCACTCCTTGTGCATCTGCTCCAGGACCTGATGCTCGATGTTTCCAGCAGTCAACGACATATTTGCCTCCTTCAGGTGGTACTGAAAAAAGCATAGCCGCGCCCCATGCCCGGGCGCTGGCGGCGGCGGCGCCGTCTGGCCGCCGGCAAACGAAGCTTGACAAAAGCCCAAAAGCCGCAGCAGCAAATCCGTTTGCAACGCCCGCCCCTGCGCGGTAAAAAAAATGGCTGCCTCATCGGCAGCCATTGGGCAATCAGAGCAGCGACGAACGAATCGGCGGCTCGTCCTGGCGCACATCGCCGCACTGGGCGCGGTGCAGCAGCGCGTGGTCCATGACCACCAGCGCCAGCAAGGCTTCGGCAATCGGTGCGGCGCGAATGCCCACGCAGGGGTCGTGCCGGCCCTTGGTGATGACTTGCGTGCTCTGGCCGTGGATGTCGATGGAATCGCGCGGGCTCAGGATGGAGCTCGTGGGCTTGATGGCAATCGAGACTTCGAGGTCCTGACCGGTGCTGATGCCGCCGAGCACGCCGCCCGAATGGTTGCTGGCAAAGCCCGCGGGCGTGAGCGAATCGCCGTGCACGGTGCCGCGCTGCGCGACGCTGGCAAAGCCGGCGCCGATTTCCACGCCCTTGACCGCGTTCAGACCCATCATTGCGTAGGCAATGTCGGCGTCAAGCTTGTCATAAAGCGGCTGTCCCAGGCCCACGGGCATGCCCGTGGCCTGCACGCGGATGCGCGCGCCGCAGGAATCGCCGGCCTTGCGCAGCGCATCCATATAGCTTTCGTAGGCCTGCACATCGGCCACGGGCGCGAAGAAGGGATTGCTGGGCACATGCGCCCAATCCTCGAAAGGAATCTCGAGCTCGCCCAGCTGGGTCATGCAGGCGCGGAACTCGGTGCCGAACTGGGCCTTGAGCCATTGCTTGGCAACCGCGCCGGCAGCCACCGTGGGCGCGGTGAGGCGGGCCGAGGAGCGGCCGCCGCCACGGGGGTCGCGAATGCCGTACTTGTGCCAGTAGGTGTAGTCGGCATGGCCGGGGCGAAAGCTCTCGGAGATGTTCGCGTAGTCCTTGCTGCGCTGATCCGTATTGCGTATCAGCAGCGCGATCGGCGTGCCCGTGGTCTTGCCTTCATAGACACCCGAGAGGATTTCAACCATGTCGGCTTCCTGGCGCTGGGTCACATGGCGGCTGGTGCCGGGGCGCCGGCGGTCCAGGTCATGCTGGATGATGGCTTCGGTCAACGGCATGCCCGGAGGGCAGCCATCGATCACGCAGCCAATGGCCGGTCCGTGGGATTCACCAAAGTTGGTGACGCTGAAAAGGGTTCCGAAAGTATTGCCGCTCATGGCGCGCGATTATGCCGGTGTATGAAGTGCTTGGCACCTGGGCAACACATTGATACGATTTACCAGGCCCCGCACCGCGGTTTCCACAGGCCTGTTCACCATGAGGAGCCCTGCCATCCCATGCAAACTGCCAGCCACACGCCGCCCCCGCCCCCGCCCCCGCCCGAGCCCGCCGCCCGCGAGCTGACGCTGCCTGCCTCGCTGCCCACGCTGGCGCAGGCCCTGGACCTGAGCGACTGCGCCATCGTGGTCACGGACGAGAAGGGCTGCATTGCCTACGCCAATCCCGGCTTCGAGCGGCTGTTCGGCTATGCGCTGCCCGAGGCGCGGGGCCACAGGCCCAGAGAACTGCTGCTGCGCAAGCCTTTTTCCTGGAATGCACTGGCGCATATCGAGGACCAGATCGCACGCGAGGGCCATTTCACCGGCGAGGCGCTGGGCTACCACCGCAATGGCGATCCGATCTGGGTGGCGCTGGTCGTCAACCGCTGTCCGGCCGCACCGGGAGCACCGGCGACCGGCTGCGCCGTGGTCACGTTCACCGACCTCACGCCAACCAAGCACCACGAGGCGCTGCAAGGTCGGGTGCTCGAGGCCATGGTGCGCGAGGAACCACTGCCCCAGTTGATGACGCTGATCTGCGAGGAAGTCGAGCGCATGGCACCGGAGGTGATTGCCTCGGTGCTGCGCGTCGATGGCGAGGGCCGCTTGCATGCTCTGGCGGCGCCCTCGCTGCCGCAGATGCTGTGTGACGCCATCGAGGGTCTGGCGATAGGCCCGCAGGTCGGCTGCTGCGGCACAGCGGCCTACCTGGGCGAGCCGGTGATCGTCACCGACATTGCCACCGATCCGCTCTGGCGCGATTACCACGGGCTCTTCACCCCGCATGGCATACGCGCCTGCTGGTCCAGCCCGATCAAGAACCACGCAGGTCAGGTGGTCGGCACCTTTGCCTTTTACTTTCGCGAGCCGCGCGGCCCAAGCAGTCTTCATCTGCGGCTGGTCGAAGTCTGCCTGCACCTGTGCACGCTGGCCATGGCGCGCGATCTCGCGCAGTGCCGCATCCACCAACTGGCCTACTACGACACGCTCACGCAACTGCCCAACCGCAGGCTGTTCAACGACTTCGCGCAGTGCGCGCTATCGGCGGCGCGCCCTGCGTCGGAGCGCCCTGCGGCGGCGCGCCCTTCGGCGGAGCGCCCTGCGGCGGCGCAGGCCGCGCTGCTGTTCATCGATCTCGACCGTTTCAAGCTGGTCAACGACAGCCAGGGCCATGCCGCAGGCGATGCCTTGCTGTGCGAGACCGCCAACCGCCTGCGCGCGCACCTGGGGCCCGGCGATATCGCGGGCCGGCTGTCGAGCGACGAGTTCGTGCTGCTGCTGCCGGGCGCCGGCGGCGAGCAGGCCGTAGCCATGGCACAGCGGCTGCTCGACAGCATCTCGCGGCCTTTTGTCCATCAGGGCATGCAGCATCTGCCCCAGGCAAGCATAGGCATAGCGCTCTACCCCGAGGACGGCAGCGACATCCCCACGCTGCTCAGCCATGCCGACCAGGCAATGCATGCCGCGAAAAAGCAGCCCACCCTGCACTGGAGCCGCTTTCGCCCCGAACTGGGCGTGCTGGCCCAGGAGCGCATGGCAATGGAGCGCGACCTGCGCCAGGCCATTGCCCGCCAGCAGCTGCACCTGCATTTCCAGCCGCAGGTGCTGGGCCGGTCCACGCACCGCCTGCATGGCGTCGAAGCGCTGGCGCGCTGGAACCACCCGCAGTGGGGCCCGGTGTCCCCGGCGCGCTTCATTGCCGTGGCCGAAGACGCGGGACTGATCCAGGCGCTCACCCAATGGCTGCTTGAAGCCGCCTGCGCGCAGATGGCGCTGTGGCGCGCCGCACGCCTGCCTGTGCCGCAGCTGGCAATCAACCTGTCGGCACACAATTTCCACGATCCGCAACTGGCCGATCAGGTGAGCGCCGCGCTGACGCGCCACGGGCTGCAGCCCAGCGATCTGATGCTGGAGATCACCGAAAGCGTGATGATGGATGCGAGTGCCGCGACCACGGCCAACCTGCACGCGCTGCATGCGCGCGGGCTGCAGCTGTCACTGGACGATTTCGGCACCGGCTATTCGAGCCTCAGCCACCTGCATCGGCTGCCGTTCAGCGAACTCAAGCTCGACCAGAGCTTTGTGCAGGACCTGCAAAGCAGCGACTCCGCCACCGCGCTCACGCGCTCGGTGCTGAGCATTGCGCGCAGCCTCGACATGAACGTAGTTGCCGAAGGCGTGGAAACGCGCGAGCAGTGCGAATGGCTGCAAGGCCATGACTGCGCGGTGATGCAGGGCTATCTGTTTTGCCGGCCCATGCCGGCGGCGCAGCTCGAGGAATGGTTGGCGGCGCAATAGCCGGGGCGACGCGGGTCAGCTGTGCGCAAAACGCACTGCGACGGGCTCGGTGCGAACGGGGCATTGGAGCAGCGCCGTCGGCAAGCCAGGCTGACAAACACCATGGGGGGCTTTGCCCCCCATCGCGCAGCTACGCGAAGCGAGCAAGCGTTGGGGCGACTCGAGCCGCCGCCGGGCCGCCCCAAGGCGGCAAGGGCCCCCTCGGGGGGCAGAGAGCCACACGCAGTGGGCGAACGTGGGGGCTACTTATTCCGCGCCCTGGCGCTCGCCCTCCGGCCAGTCGCGGATATAGGCCTTGAGCATGCGGTTCTCGAAGTTCTGGCTGTCCACCACGGCCTTGGCAACGTCATAGAAGCTGATCACGCCCATCAGCATGCGCTTGTCCATCACGGGCATGTAGCGCGCGTGGCGATCCAGCATCATGCGCCGCACCTCGTCCATTTCGGTTTCCAGCGTGCAGGTCAGCGGCGCGTCGTCCATGGCCGAACGCACCAGCATGCCGCCGCCGGCATTCTTCACCAGCGCCTGGATCACCTCGCGGAAGGTGAGCATGCCCACCACGTCCGAGTGTTCCATCACGACCAGCGAGCCTATGTCTTTCTCGGCCATAGTCTCGACGGCGCGGCTCAGGGGCTCATCGGGGGAAATGGCGTACAAGGTGTTGCCCTTGACGCGAAGGATGTCGCGAACTTTCATGTTTTGTCTCCGGCGTCTCCAACTGGTGATTGATCTTAGCCGACAAACCACCGTCCTATGCCGGCGCCGCGGCTTTTCAAGCGTCGGCGCCGAGGTCGCGCAGGTGCGCGGCCGGGTGGACCTGCCCATGCATAATCGTTGGCCCAGGGCTCCCTCCGGGGGCACCATTGCGACTGAACCATATTCTGGAGACAAGATGCCCGGTTACTCTGACCCCGGCTTCGATACGCTGAGCCTGCATGCCGGGACCCAGCCCGACCCCGTGACAGGCGCGCGCGCCGTGCCCATCCACCTCACGACCTCGTTTGTGTTCGAGTCCAGCGACCATGCGGCCTCGCTGTTCAACCTCGAGCGTCCCGGCCATGTCTACAGCCGCATCAGCAACCCGACAAATGCCGTGCTCGAGCAGCGCGTGTCGGCGCTCGAGGGCGGTGTCGGCGCGATTGCCGTGGCCAGCGGCCAGGCGGCGCTGCATCTGTCGGTCGCAACGCTGATGGGCGCGGGCAGCCATATCGTCGCCAGCACGGCGCTCTACGGCGGCAGCCAGAACCTGCTGCACTACACGCTGGCGCGCTTCGGCATAGAGACCACCTTCGTCAAGCCCGGCGACATCGACGGCTGGAAGGCCGCGGTGCGCCCCAACACCAAGCTGTTCTTCGGCGAGACCGTGGGCAACCCGGGCCTGGACGTGCTGGACATTCCCACCGTGGCGCAGATCGCGCACGAGGCCGGCGTGCCGCTGCTGGTGGATTCCACACTGACCTCGCCCTGGCTGATGAAGCCCCTGTCGCTGGGCGCGGACATCGTCTACCACTCGGCCACCAAGTTTCTCTCCGGCCACGGCACGGTGATCGGCGGCGTGATCGTCGACGGCGGCAGTTTCGACTGGGAGCGCTCGGGCAAATTCCCCGAACTGAGCGCGCCCTACGACGGCTTCCACAACATGGTGTTCACCGAGGAAAGCAGCGTCGGCGCCTTCTTGCTGCGCGCGCGCCGCGAAGGCCTGCGCGATTTCGGCGCCTGCATGAGCCCGCACACCGCCTGGCTGATACTGCAGGGCATTGAGACGCTGCCGCTGCGCATGGAGCGCCACATGCGCAACACCGTCAAGGTGGTCGAGTTCCTGGCCAGCCACCCCATGGTCAGCCGCGTCGGCCACCCCATGCTTGAAAGCCACCCCAGCCATGCGCTGGCCAAGAAGCTGCTGCCGCGCGGCGCGGGTTCGGTGTTCAGCTTCGACATTGCGGGCCACCGCAACCAGGGCAAGAAGTTCATCGAGACGCTCAAGGTCTTCAGCCACCTGGCCAACGTCGGCGACTGCCGCTCGCTGGTGATCCATCCGGCAAGCACCACGCACTTTCGCATGGACGATGCGGCGCTTGCCGGCGCCGGCATCAGCCAGGGCACGATTCGCCTGTCGATTGGCCTGGAAGACGCCGACGACCTGATCGACGACCTCAAGCGCGCGCTCAAGGCCGCGGAAAAAGCGGCCTAGGAGGCATAGAAATCACCATGAACATCGAAGTCAACGGCCACTCCATTTACGCCTATACCGGCGGCAAGGCGCCGCGCCCCGAGCTGCCCACGGTCATCCTGATTCACGGCGTGCTGTGCGACCACAGCGTCTGGGCGCTGCAAAGCCGCTACCTGGCCAACCATGGCTGGAACGTGCTGGCCATCGATCTGCCCGGCCATTGCCGCAGCGCCGGCCCGGCGCCCGAAAGCGTCGAGCAAGCCGCACGCTTCATCGCCGATCTGATGGATGGCGCAGGGCTGGAGAAAGCCGCGCTCGTGGGCCACAGCTGGGGCAGCCTGATCGCGCTGCAGGCCGCGGCCGATCTGGGCGCACGCGTGAGCCACCTGGCGCTGGTGGGCACGGCGCACCCGATGAAGGTTTCGCCGGCGCTGCTGGAATCGGCGCTCAACACCCCGGAGCAGGCCATAGCGCTGGTCAACACGTTCTCGCGCGCCACGCTGGCGCCGCCCGGCGGTGCGGGCAGCTGGGTGTTTGGCGCGGGCGTGGCGCTGGGCCGGCGCGTGCTGGCCAGCAATGCGCAGCAAAACCTGCTGCACACCGGCTTTCTGGCCTGCGATCGCTATACCGGCGGCGAGAGCGCGATCGCGGCCGTCAGCTGCCCGGTGCTGTTTGCGCTCGGCGCCCAGGACCAGATGACGCCGCCCAAGGCCGCCCAAGGCCTGATCCAGGCGGCCCAGGCCGCAGGCAAGAAAACGCAGCGCGTGCTGCTGCCCATGGGCCACAACCAGATGACGGAGTCGCCCGACGAAACGCTGTTTGCGCTGCGCGACTTCCTGCAGGCCGCCTGACAGACCCCGGGCCCGCGGCTTCGGACTAACCCCCTGAAGGCGCAGGCCGGGGCGGCGTAAAGTGGGATGCAGCCATCCAGGAGCCAGCCCATGTCCCATCCGTCCACGCCCGCCCCGCCCTCCCAGGCCCCGGTCGATCCGCGGCAGTTCCAGAGCTTCGCCGCGTTCTATCCGTTCTACCTGTCCGAGCACAGCAACCGCCACTGCCGGCGCCTGCACTTCGTGGGCTCGAGCCTGGGACTGCTGTGCCTGGCCTGGGCCGTCGTTTCCGGCCAGCCGGGCTGGATAGGCCTGGGCCTGCTGCTGGGCTATGCCTTTGCCTGGGCAGGCCACTTCGGCTTCGAGAAAAACAAGCCCGCGAGTTTCAAGCGCCCGCTCTACAGCTTTCTGGGCGACTGGAAGATGTATGCCGACATCTGGCGCGGCCGCGTGTCGCTCTAGGCCGGCCGCGTGTCGCTCTAGGCCGGCCGCGCGCGCTCAGAACGTCACGCGCACCGATTCCGCGCTGCGCCGTGCCTCGCCGTGGAACACGGCTTCAATGTTGTTGCCGTCGGGATCGAGCACAAAGGCCGCGTAGTAGCCCGGATGGTAGGGGCGCTCGCCGGGCGCGCCGTTGTCGGTGCCGCCATGCGCCAGCGCCGCCTGATAAAACGCCTCGACCATGGCGCGGTCCTTTGCCTGGAACGCCAGATGGTGGCGGCCCGTCAGATGGCCCTGCGCCGCCTGGCTGCCGGCCGTGGACACGAACAGTTCGTCGGCCCAGAAATAATCCTCGCCCGTGCCGCCCATGGGCACCTGCAGCGCCGCGAGCACGGCCGTGTAGAAGGTCTGCGCCCTGGGCAGATCGCGCACCACCAGCTGCAGGTGATCGATCAGCCGGCCGCGGTGAATTTCCATGGTTTCCATACGGTTCTCCTGGGGGTAAAGATCCTCAGCGGGGAAGAGCAAACGGCGCCAGTGCCGGCGGCTGGGCCAGCACCTCGGGCAGCGGCAAGGCCTGGCCCAGCGTGAGTTCGTCCCAATGGCCCTGCGCCCACAATTGCTGCGTGCCCGGCGTCTTGTCAAGCAGCAGGTGCTGCAGCAGCGGCGCGAGCAGCGTTTCGTCCGGGTCGCACAGCAGCACATAGCGCGGCTCCACGTCGTCTATGGTGCGCGTCTGGCCGGCATCGGGCAGCACGCCCAGCCAGCGCACCGAAGTCAGGGCCGCGAGCGCGGGCTCGAGCTGCAGCGCATCGACCTTCAAGCGCCTGGCCAGCGCCAGCGGCTGCATGCCGTGCAGCGGCTGGCCGCGCTGCTCGTCCAGCACGGCAACGACTTCCAGTGCCAGCTCGAAACTCCAGCCGCGGTGCGAGGAGCTGCGCTCCATGCCTGCAAGCAGGCTGGGCAGATAAGCCGTGACCACGGCGCCCAGCAGGAAGATCACCCAGGCCACGTAAATCCAGATCAGCAAAATCGGCACCGTGGCAAAGGTGCCGTAGATCACCGAGTAGGTGGGCACCGACGCCAGGTACAGCGCCAGCACGTTCTTCGCCATGGCCATGCCGATGGCGACAAACAGGCCGCCGACAAACGCATGGCGCCACTTGACCGGCGTGTTGGGCACATAGTGGTAGAGCGCGGCCATCGCGCCCGACAGAAGCAGGAACTCCAGCGAGTTGAAGCCGACCTGCACCGCTTCGGGCAGGGCCGCGACGATGCCGCGCGAAGCCGACAGCACATACGAGGTGGTGGCAATGCTGCCGCCCATGAGCAGCGGCCCCAGCGTGATCACCGCCCAGTAGATCAACAGGCGCTGGCCCAGCGGGCGCATGCGCTGCACGCGCCAGATGTTGTTGAGCGTGCGGTCCATGGTCATGACCAGGCTGATCACCGTCACCAGCAAAAAGCCGAAGCCCACGCCGCCCAGCTGGCTGGCCTTGGCCGCGAACTGCATCAGGTAGTCCATCACCTGCAGGGCAATGGCGTCGGGAATCAGGCTGTCGATCAGCCAGCGCTGCAGCATCAGCTGCAGCCGGCCAAATGTGGGAAACGCGGTGAACACCGCCAGTGCCACCGTGACGAACGGCACCAGCGCCAGCAGCGAAGTGAAGGTGAGACTGCTGGCCGTGAGCCCCAGCCGGTCTTCGCGAAAGCGCGCAGCCAGCGTATGCGCAGTGTTGCGCCAGGGAAAGACGGTCAGGGTGTGGGCCAATTGGCGCCCGCGCATGCGCGCTCGGTGAAAGGACAAGGCCATGGCCGATATGATGCCACCTCCATGAATCCTTCCAACACTGAACCCGGCAGCGACGTGGCTGCCACCCGCTGGTGGGCCGTAGGCAGCCTGCTGGCCCTGATGCTGCTGTGCGTTGCCTGGGAGCTGTGGCTAGCGCCGCTGCGTCCCGGCGGCTCCTGGCTGGCGCTCAAGGCGCTGCCGCTGTGCCTGCCACTGGCCGGCCTGCTCAAGCGCCGCATGTACACCTACCGCTGGGTCAGCCTGGTGGTCTGGCTGTATTTCACCGAAGGCGTGGTGCGCGCCTGGAGCGACCCCGCGCCCAGCCGCTGGCTGGCGCTGGCCGAAGTCGCGCTGTGCCTGTCGCTGTTCGTGGCCTGCACGCTGCATGTGCGCTGGCGCCAGCGCGCCGTGAAATGGAGCACCCCCTGAGCCGCTTCGCGGCAGGCGCCGAGCCGTCTTCCCCCTCTCAACCTTCGGTGGAGGGGGACGGCAGCCTCGCTGCGGGGCGGCCCTTGCTCGCTGCCCCGCGCTGGGCAGCGCCAGTTTCGTGGGCTCCGGGTAGCGCGACCAGCGCCCCGCTCCCGCAACCCTGTCGATATCCTTCTTGAAAACTGCCCCTATGTCCATTCTGCTCGATACCCTGCGCCAGATTGTTGGCGCCCCCCATGTGCTTACCGAAGGCGACCTGAGCGCCTGGGAGCAGGACTGGCGCAAGCGCGTGCACGGCAAGGCGCTGGCCGTGGTGCGCCCCGCCAACACCGCCGAAGTCGCGGCCGTGGTCAAGGCCTGCGCCCAGGCCCAGGCGAGCATCGTGCCCCAGGGCGGCAACACCGGCCTGTCGGTGGGCTCGACACCCGACGCCAGCGGCACGCAGATCGTGCTGAGCCTGCAGCGCATGCAGGCCGTGCGCCAGCTGGACAAGGACAATCTGACACTGACGGTGGAAGCCGGCTGTATTTTGCAGAACGTGCAGCAGGCGGCCGACGCCGCCGGCCTGCTGTTTCCGCTGTCGCTGGCCGCCGAAGGCAGCTGCACGATTGGCGGCAACCTGGGCACCAACGCCGGGGGCACGCAGGTCGTGCGCTACGGCAACACGCGCGATCTGTGCCTAGGCCTGGAAGTGGTCACGCCCCAGGGCGAGATCTGGGACGGGCTCAAGGGTCTGCGCAAGGACAACACCGGCTATGACCTGCGCGATCTGCTGATCGGCAGCGAAGGCACGCTGGGCGTGATCACCGCTGCCACGCTCAAGCTCTTTCCCCAGCCGGCAGCGCGCCTCACCGCCTGGGCCGCCGTGCCCTCGATGCAAGCCGCCGTGCGCCTGCTCGGCCTGGCGCACCAGCAGCTGGGCGCCGGCCTCACCGGCTTTGAAGTCATGGGCCGGTTCGCGCTGAGCCTGGTGGTGCGCCACATGCCCCAGCTGCGCGTGCCGTTTGCCGACCTGGCCGAGGCCCCCTACTGCGTGCTGCTGGAGAACTCCGACAGCGAATCCGAAGCCCATGCGCGCGGCCGCTTCGAGGCATTGCTGGAAATGGCTTTCGAGGACGGCTGCGTGCTTGACGCCGTGGTTGCCGAAAGCATTGCCCAGGCCAAGGGCCTGTGGCATGTGCGCGAAAGCATTCCGCTGGCCCAGGCCGAGGAAGGCCTGAACATCAAGCACGACATCTCGATTGCGGCCTCGCGCATACCGGCCTTCGTGGAGTACGCCGACGCGCTGCTGCAGGCGGAGATTGCGGGCGTGCGCCTGGTCAACTTCGGACATCTGGGCGACGGCAATCTGCATTACAACGTGCAGGCGCCGGCCGAAGGCGACGCCAAGGCCTTCCTGCGCGACCAGGAAGACCGCGTCAACCATCTGGTCTACGAAGCCGTGGCGAAGTTCGGCGGATCGTTCTCGGCCGAGCATGGCGTGGGCGCGCTCAAGGTCGACAAGCTGCAGAAGTACCAGTCGCCCGTGGCGCTGGGCATGATGCGCGCCATCAAGCAGGCGCTGGACCCCAAGGGCATCATGAATCCGGGCTGCGTGCTTCCCCGGGAGTAAGCCGGGCGGGCCGGCTACTGCGCGTTGCGGCGCTGGTTCTCGATCAGCGTCTGCACGTCCTTGGGCCAGGGAACCACCGCCGCCGGCGGATCGATGAATTCCTCCGCCTGGCCGGCGTTGAGCAGCCATACGCGCAGCGCATTGGCGCGCGGGTCTATGACCACGGCCCCGGCCTCGACGCCGCCTTCATGCGGCCGGTTTCCGGTGATGAACCACAGCCCGCCCGCGGCGGTCAGCGGCGCCACAGTGCGCATGTTGGCCAGCAGCACGGGATAGCGCTCGCCCAGCAGTGCGCGCAGGCGTGCGGCCAGCACGCCCTGCTCCAGATAATTGTCGCCGTCATACGGATATTTGCCGACCGAATCGGCAAGGCTGGACAGCGGCTCCAGCGGCGCGCCCGCAGTGGCCGGCACAGTTGCTGGAGCGGGGGCCGCGCCCGCCGGCGGGGCCACGGTCTTGTCCTTGAGAATCACGGCCGCCGTGGCCGACACATCCTCGGTGGTCAGCGGCACGGGGGCGGCGGGCACGGTGGCCGCATGCGCGGCCTTGGGCGCCGGCGGCTTGGGTTCACAGGCCGAGAGCAGACCCGCGGCCGCCAGGGCAGCGGCGGTATGAAGGGAAAGAAACACAAAACGCATGGTGCATACCTCTGGGCAAAAGCTTGACGACAGCGCCCACGGCCGCTGCCGCATATCGATCTTTTATCACGGCCGCATCACACCCTCAAGTGTGCAGCACGACCGCGCTGTGCACCATTTTGACCTGCGCGCGCCCCGGGCAGCTGTCGGTCAAGGCGCCGCAGTGCCGCGCCCGCGTTGAAAACGGGTTGCCTTGCTCCCGCGCAAGGGCTGCGGCGCCCGACGGCAAGGCCGTCGGGCGGTGCCGCACGCGCCGGGCTTGATCAGACCTGGGCCAGGGCCTGGTCCAGATCGGCCAGCAGATCGTCTATATGTTCTATGCCCACCGACAGGCGCACCATGCCTTCGGTCACGCCGGCCTTGACCAGCTCGGCGGCGTCCAGCTGGCGGTGGGTGGTCGATGCGGGATGCGTGGCCAGCGACTTGGCGTCGCCGATGTTCACCAGGCGCGTGAACAGTTGCAGCGCATCGAGGAAGCGCGCGCCGGCCGCACGCGCGTCGCCGGCATGGGTCTTGAGGCTGAAGGACACGATGCCCGAGGCGCGGCCGCCCGATTGCTTTTGCACTATGGCGTGGTCGGGGTGATCGGGCAGGCCCGCGTAGCGCACCCATTCGACCTTGGCGTGCTTTTGCAGCGTTTCAGCGATCTTCTGCGTGTTTTCGCAGATGCGGTCCATGCGCAGCGCCAGGGTTTCAATGCCTTGCAGGATCTGGAAGGCGTTTTGCGGCGAGATCGCCGCGCCCATGTTGCGCAGCGGCACGACGCGCGCGCGGCCGATGTAGGCCGCAGGGCCCAGGGCTTCGGTGTAGATCACGCCGTGGTAGCTGACATCGGGCTCGTTCAGGCGCGGGAAACGCTCGCGCTGCTCGGCCCAGGGGAAGGTGCCGCTGTCGACGATGGCGCCGCCCACGCTGGTGCCGTGTCCGCCCAGGTACTTGGTCAGCGAATGCACGACGATGTCGGCACCGAACTCGATGGGGCGCAGCAGGTAGGGCGAAGGCACGGTGTTGTCGACAATCAACGGCACGCCGTGGGCGTGGGCAACATCGGCAAGCGCGCGGATGTCGGTCACGTTGCCCAGGGGATTGCCTATGGACTCGATGAAGATCGCCTTGGTCTTGCCATCGATCAGCTTGCCGAAGCTTTGCGGGTCGCGCGCGTCCGCGAAGCGCACTTCTATGCCCTGCTGGGGAAAGGTATGGGCAAACAGGTTGTAGGTGCCGCCATACAGCGTCGAGGCCGAGATGATGTTGTCGCCGGCTTCGGCAATCGTCTGGATTGCGGCCGTGATTGCCGCCATGCCCGAAGCCAGGGCCAGCGCCGCAATGCCGCCTTCAAGCGCCGCGACGCGCTTTTCCAGCACGTCGGTGGTCGGGTTCATGATGCGCGTGTAGATGTTGCCCGGCACCTTCAGGTCAAACAGATCGGCGCCGTGCTGGGCGCTGTCAAACGCGTAGGCCACCGTCTGGTAGATGGGAACGGCCACGGCCTTGGTGGTGGGATCCGGGCTGTAGCCGGCATGGACGGCCAGGGTTTCAATGCGCATTTTCTTGCCTTTGCGAAAGTGCAGGTTGGAATGCCGAACGGGTTTTTTATATTCGGCGCGTTGGTGAATCAATATATACAGAAATATCCAAAGGCGTATTCAACGAATATTCATCAGCGGCAAGCAATCCAATGCATTCCATGCCGACGATTTTTCAAGAATGCAGGCCACATATTCACGCCTCGATGCCATTGATTATCTCCCCCGCCGTCAGGCCGCGAGCGGCGCGCCGCCGCGTGGTCGGGTTCAGCGCGCATAGGCCGTGCTTGCGGACGGCAGCATCAGCTGCGTGCGCAGCTGCGCATCGGCCATGAAGCGGGCCGTGATCTTCAGGATGGCGTCCATTTCCTCGGGCGTGTTGTACGCGCCCATGGAAAAGCGGATCGAGCCGGTATCGAGCAGGTTGCAGACCACGCCCTGGGCATAGAGGTATTTGCGCAGCGCGAACGCCTGGGGATGGCGTATGCAGACAATGGTGCTGTTCTCGCCTGGATGGGTGGACGAGAGGATCTCGAACCCCTGGGCGCGCAAGCCGGCGTCAAGCTGCGCGGCCAGCGCCAGCGTCCAGGGCGCGAGGCGCTCGACCTTGGCTTCCTCTATCATCAGCAGCGCCTGGGCCAGGCCGTAGACGCCGGGGTAGTTGATGTTGCCGCCTTCGAGCACGCGCGCATCGCCGGCGCTCGACTTGAGGCGCCAGCCATCCACGCTCTTGTCGATGCGGTTGGCAAACGAGGGGCCGAAGTGCGCGGGCTGCAGCTGCGCCAGCAGCGCCGGTGCGAGGTATACAAAGCCCAGGCCCAGCGGGCCATGCAGCGCCTTGTAGGCACCGCAGGACAGCGCGCTGATGCCCCAGTTCTCGACTTCGATGGGCAGCAGGCCCACGCCCTGGATTCCGTCAACCACCAGATGGATTCCCTGGGCGCGGCAGCGCTCGGCCAGCGCCTGGATATCGGCGCGCACGCCCGTGCTGTACTGCACGTAGGAAACCACGATCAGGCGCGTGTGGGCATCGACTTGCGACCAGATCGATTCGACAGTCACGCGCCGGTCTTCGGTGCGCGCCACGCGCACCTCGACGCCGCGCTGGCGCAGATGCAGCCAGGGCACGGTGTTGACCGGGTGCTCCTGGTCGTCGATCACCAGGTTGTCGCCGGCCTGCCAGGGAAAGCCCTGGGCAACGATGTTCAGGCCTTCGGTGGTGTTCTTGGTGAACGCGACATGGCGGCTCTTGCCGCCGATCAGCTGCGCGACCTGGGTGCGCACGCCTTCGGCCGCCGCCAGCCACTCGGGCTTGTCCGCGCGGGCCTGGCTCAGGCTGGAAAAGAAATGCCCAATGGCGTCGCTCACGCGTGGCGCCATCGGGCTGCAATAGGCCTGACAGACATAGATTTTCTGCGCCGTGATCGGGAAATGCTGGCGAAACGCCTGTTGCCAGGCTGGCGCGTCGGTACTCGTGGTCATGGCCGAAATTCTAGGACGGCTGCTGGGTTTTACAAAGTTTGCGCATCACTTTTTAAGTCATATGCATAGTGGAAATCCGTCTATGTGAAAACCACTGTTTATGGCCCGAGGTCCCTACAATCGCCGCAACACTTCGAAACGACTGCCATTTGAACAATGCGCCAGCGCCAATCCATATTCATTGCATGGGCGCGGTATTTTCGCAGCCGTGCCGAATCCAGCATCATTCATATCTCTGCTCAAATGCCTAACTCCTTACTGCGTCGTTTCACCCTGGCGGCCGCGGGCGCGGCTGCCGCCCTGGCCCTGTTTCCCGCCAGCGCGCAAAACCAGAATTCCACGGTGGACACGATCAAGAAGCGCGGCCAGCTGGTCTGCGGCGTGAGCCAGGGTTCGGCCGGGCTGTCGCTGGCCGACAACCAGGGCCGCTGGAGCGGGCTGGATGTGGATTTCTGCAAGGCGTTTGCCGCCGCCGTGCTCAACGCACCCGACAAGGTGCGTTACGTGCCGCTGAGCTCGCAGCAGCGCTTTCCCGCGCTGCAGTCGGGCGAGATCGATGTGCTCAACCGCAACACCACCGTCACTTCGGGCCGCGACGCGGGCATGAATGTCACGGCGCCGGCCATTGTCTTCTATGACGGCCAGGGCTTCATGGTGCCCAGGAAGCTGGGGGTCAAGAGCGCCAAGGAGCTCGACGGCGCCCAGGTCTGCGTGCAGCCCGGAACCAACAACGAGCAAAACCTCGTTGACTGGTTTGCCACGCACAAGATGCAGTACCGCGCGGTGGTGATCGAGAACCTGGTGGAACTCGAGAAGGCGTTCTACGCGGGCCGCTGCGATGTCTATCTGTCCGACGCCTCGACGCTGGCCGCAAGCCGCTCCTCGCGCGCCGGCAATGCCGACGATTTCGTGATCCTGCCCGAGCGCGTCAACAAGTCGCCGCTGAGTCCGTGGGTGCGCGACAGCGACACGCAATGGGTAGACATCGTCAAGTGGACGGTGCATGCGGTGGTCACGGCCGAGGAGCTGGGCATCACTTCGAAGAACGTCGACAGCTTCAGCGCCAGCAAGGACCCGCAGGTGCGCCGCCTGCTGGGGCTGGACGCGGGCATTGGCAAGAGCTTCGGCCTGAGCGACAAGTGGGCCTACAACGTGATCAAGGCCGTGGGCAATTACGGCGAGATCTGGGACCGCAACGTGGGCCTGAAGACGCCGCTCAAGCTCGAGCGCGGCCAGAACGCGCTGTGGAACAAGGGCGGCCTGCTCTACGCTGCGCCGTTCCAGTAATCCAGTACAGGCTGCGGTCCGGGCGCTGACAAGGCCGGCCGCACTATTTTCCATGCTGGACTTCAGCTTCCTTGGCCAGCGCGCCGGCTTTCAGATTGCCGAAAGCCTGTGGACGGTGACGGCCGAGCACCCCTATTGGCAGTTGATGGTCGCGGGCCTGGTCAACACCCTGACCGTCGCCGCCATTGCCATTCCCCTGGCCACGGCGCTGGGACTGCTGCTGGGCGTGCTGCGCTTGTCGCGCCACCCGCTGCTGGCGCGCGTGCTGGCCTGCGTGGTCGAGCCCATACGCAACACGCCCGTGCTGCTGCAGATGTTCATGTGGTATGCGCTGCTGCTGCAATTGCCCGTGGTGCGCGAAGCCTGGCAGCCGCTGCCGGGCATCTACCTGTCCAATCGCGGCCTGGCCCTGCCCCTGCTGCAGGGCGCGGTCTGGTGGCCGCTGTGGCTGCTGCTGCCCTGCGCCGCGCTGTGGCGCCGCAGCCGCGGCCAGGCCGGCGTGCTTGCCGGGCTGGCGCTGCTGTGGGCTGTAGGCGTGCAGGACTACTCCGCGCTGCACTGGGACCTGCCGCGGCTCGCGGGCCTGGGGCTGCGCGGCGGCTGGAGCCTGAGCCCCGAGCTGACCACCTTGCTGCTGGGCTTGACGATCTTCCATGCGGTATTCATTTCGGACGTGGTGCGCGGCGGCGTGCTGGCCGTGCCGGTGGGTCAGGTCAACGCGGGCAAGGCCCTTGGAATGAACGCCCGCACGCTGGCGCGCCAGGTGATCTTTCCCTATGCCGTGCGCGTGGCGGTGCCGCCCTATGCCAACCAATGCCTGATGCTGATCAAGAACAGCACGCTGGCCATTGCCATCGGCTACCAGGAGCTGATGGCCATCATCAACACCACCATCACCCAGACCGGCCGCGCCATCGAAGGCATGACGCTGGCCATGGCGTTCTATGTGCTGCTGGGAACGCTGCTGGCCTGGGCGATCACGCGCTACAACACCCATGTCAACCGCTACAGCGTCGACAGCGCGGGCACGCTGCGCCTGGGCCAGGTGCTGCGCCTGCCGGCGTTCAGCGCCCCGGCCCTGTGGCGCGGGGGCGCACGCGCCGCATGGACGCTGCTGCTGGGCGCGGCCACGCTGTACCTGCTGTGGCGTGCGCTGCAATGGGCGCTGATCGATGCGGTATGGACCGGCACGGCCCAAGCCTGCGCCAACGCCGCGGGCGCCTGCTGGGCCGTGGTCAGCTACAACGCGCCGCTGCTGATCTTTGGCACGATTGCCGCCGAACAGCGCCCCCAGGCCGCGCTGGCCTGTGCGCTGCTGGGCGGGGTGATCGCCGTGCTGCTGCTGCCGCGAATGTCGCCGGACCGACGCGCGGCGCTGGGGCTCGCGGGTGGCCTGGGCGTGGTGCTGGTGCTGGCCGGCGGCTTCGGGCTGTGGCCCGCGCTGCCCGTGGTCGCCTGGGGCGGTCTGCTGGCAACGCTGGCAATGGCACTCAGCGCCATCGTGCTGGCCTTGCCGCTGGCCGTGGCGCTGGCGCTGATGCGCCGCAGCCCGCGGCGCTGGCTGCGCTGGCCGGCGAGCGCGCTGGTCGACGCGGTGCGCAGCATTCCACTGGTGGTGCAGCTGCTTGTGGCCTCGTTCTGGATTCCCATCTTCGTCGGCGGGGACTGGTCAAGCGCGAAGTTCCAGCTCGCGCTGGCCGCCATCGCGCTGCACACCGGCTGCATGCTGGCCGAAGTGCTGCGCGGCGCGCTGCAGGGCGTGCCGCAAAGCCAGAGCATGGCGGCCAAGGCGCTGGGAATGCGCCCGGCAACGGTGCTGGCCTCAGTGGTGCTGCCCCAGGCGCGCGTGCTTGCCGCGCCGGCCGCGCTGGGCGTGTTTGTCGGCGCCGTCAAGGACACCTCGCTGGTGGCCATCATCGGCGTTTTCGATGTGCTGGCCGCTGCCAAGACCGTGGTGGCCGACACCGCCTGGCGGCCCAACTTCATCGAGGTCTATTGCTTTGTCGGACTGTTCTATCTGCTGATCTGCCTGCCGCTGTCGTGGCTTTCGCGCCGGCTGTCGCGGCAGTAAGAGGCTGCTGCGCGGCCCCGGGGCATTGCAGCCGCGGGCACCGCCGCGCGGCCGCTTGCGCTACGATTCCGGCTTAGATTCGCGTGACCAGCCATGAAACAATACCTCGACCTCGTTCAGAACATCTTTGACAACGGCAGTTGGCAAGACAACCGCACGGGCGTTCGCACCCTGAGCCTGCCCGGAGCGATGCTGCGCTTCGACTTGCAAAAGGGCTTTCCCGCGGTCACGACCAAGAAGCTGGCGTTCAAGTCGGCCGTGGGTGAACTCGTGGGCTTCATGCGCGCCTACCGCAGCGCCGCCGATTTCCGCGCGCTGGGCTGCAAGGTCTGGGACCAGAACGCCAACGAGAACGCGCAGTGGCTGGCCAATCCCTATCGCCTGCAGGAAGACGACCTGGGCTCGGTCTACGGCGTGCAATGGCGCCAGTGGCCGGCCTACAAGCTGATCGACCCCACCGCGCCCCAGGGCCAGGCCCAGATTGCCGATGCGCTGGCCAAGGGCTACCAGCAGATCGGCATGCTCGAAGCCGCGCCCGGCGGGCAATCGGGCGTGCTGATGTACAAGGCCATTGACCAGCTGCGCCAGTGCCTGGACACCATCGTCAAGGACCCGGGCAATCGCCGCATCCTGTTCCACGGCTGGAACTGGGCGCAGCTCGAGGAAATGGCCCTGCCCCCCTGCCATCTGCTCTACCAGTTCCTGGTCGACAAGAGCAAGGGCGAGATTTCGCTGTGCCTCTACATCCGCAGCAACGATGTGGGCCTGGGCACGCCTTTCAACCTGACCGAAGGCGCCGCGCTGCTGCACCTGGTCGGGCGACTCACGGGCTACAAGCCGCGCTGGTTCACCTACTTCATAGGCGACGCCCACATCTACGAAAACCATGTGGACATGCTCAAGGAGCAGCTGACGCGCGAACCGTTCGATGCGCCCACGCTGGTGCTGTCCGACCGCATTCCCGACTTCGCGGTCACGGGCCAGTACGAGCCCGAATGGCTGGAGAAGGTCGAGCCTTCGGACTTCACGCTTGAAGGCTATCAGCACCATGCGCATATCACTGCGCCCATGGCGGTCTGAGGCGGCGGCTTTTGCGCAGCATGGAAATGCGCTGTCTGGTGATAGGCACGAGCGGCGCGGGAAAATCAACGTTTGCGCAGGCCCTGGCGACGGCGACGGATTGCCCGTACATCGAGCTTGATGCCCTCTACTGGGGTCCCGACTGGCAGGCCGTGCCCACCGAACAGTTCAAATGCTCCGTGGTGGCGGCAACCCAGGGCAAGCGCTGGGTCGCCGACGGCAACTACAGCGCCGTGCGCGACGACCTCTGGCCGCGCGCCACGCATGTGGTCTGGCTCAATTACGGGCGCTTCACGGTGTTTTCGCGCGTGCTGTGGCGCACGCTGAGCCGCGGCCTGCTGCGCAACCGGCTGTCCCATGGCAACCGCGAGTCGCTGCGCATGGCGTTTTTGTCCAAGGACTCGATACTGCTGTGGTCCTGGACCACCTATGCAAGCAACCAGCGCAAGTTCGCGGCGCTGCGCGCGCAGCCCGAATTTGCGCATCTGCAGTGGACGGAGTTGACCCGGCCCGCGCAGGCGCGGGACTTTCTCGCCGCAGCCGGCGCGCCGCAGAACGCAGGCCCGCCAGGCCGCGGCTGAGCGGCAGTCGGCTCAGATCATCAGCTCGATCAGAAACGGTCCGCTTTTCGCAAAGCTGGCCTTCATCAGCACCGCCAACTCATCGAGCGTCGTCGCGCGCGCCGCCTCCACGCCCATGCCGTTGGCCAGCTTGGTCCATTCAATCGAGGGGTTTCCCAGGTCCAGCATGCTCATCGCGGTCGCGCCAGGGGTCGCGCCCACGTTGGCGTATTCGCCGATCAGGATGTTGTACTTGCTGTTGTTCAGGATGATGGTGGTCACGGGCAACTGCTCGCGCGCCTGGGTCCACAGCGACTGCAGCGAGTACATGGCCGAGCCGTCGGCCTGCAGGTTGATGACGCGCCGCTGCTTGCCTGCGCCCAGCGCCGCGCCCGTGGCGACAGGCATGCCGTCGCCAATCGCCCCGCCGGCCAGGTGCAGCCAGTCGTGAGCGGGCGCGGCATGCGTGAACCTGTAGAAGCCGCGGCCATAGGAAACGCTTTCATCCGAGACGATGGCGTTCTCGGGCATCAGCGCGGCCAGCGTCTGCGCCAGGCCTTCGGGCGTGGGCGCGCCGCGCGCGGCTTCGGGGCGCGGGCCGGGATCGGGAATCGCGACTTCGGGCGCGTTCAGCGCCTTGACCAGCGCGCGCAGCGCCTGGGCGGCGTCCTGGTCGGGGCGCGACAGCACATGGAACTGGGCCTGGGGATTGGCCTGGGTCGAGGGCATGCCGGGATAGCCGAAGAAGCCCACGGGTTCGGTGGCGTTCACCAGGATGATGTGCTTGAAGCGGTCCAGCGCCTTGATGGCCAGATCCATGACATAGGGCACGCGCTCGAGCTGCATGCGGCCCCGGCCGCGCGCCAGATGGGAAGATGAATAGCTGGCCATCACGGCAGCGCCGGTCGCGCTGGCCACGCGCCAGGCCAGCGCCTGGGATTCGCCCAGCACGCCGTCGCCGCCCAGCAAGATAAGCACCTCGGTCTGGTCGCGCAGCGTGCGCGCGGCCTGCTCAACGGCGCCGGCATCAATGGCGGGCGCCGCCGGCACATCGAACGGCTCACCGACGACACCGCCGTCTTGCCACGACACATCGGCCGGCAGGATCAAGGTGGCAATCTGTCCGGGCCAGGTCTGCGCGGCGCGCACGGCTTCGGCCGCGTCGCGCCCGAGGTGGGCAGTGTTGGTGCTGGTGCGCACCCAGGCGGAAACGGTTTGCGCCATGCCGGTGGTGTCGGCGGTGAGCGGCGCGTCAAACGGGCGGTGATAGGCCGCCTGGTCGCCCACGATGTTGACGATGCCGCTGCGCGCGCGCCGCGCGTTGTGCAGGTTGGCCATGCCGTTGGCCAGGCCGGGGCCGCAGTGCAGCAGCGTGCAGGCGGGCTTGCGCGCAATGCGGTAATAGCCGTCGGCCATGCCGGTGACCACGTTCTCCTGCAGGCCCAGCACGCACTTCATTCCGGGCACCTGGTCGAGCGCCGCGACAAAGTGCATCTCGCTTGTTCCGGGATTGGCAAAGCAGGTGTCCACCCCCGCCGCCAGCAATGTCTTCACCAGGCTCTTTGCTCCATTCATCTTGTCCATCCTCCTAGTTAACTGCGATCCAAAACCTCAGGCCGCGGGCTTGGCGCCCGCGGCTGCGGCGCGCGCCATCGAAGGACTGAGCATATAGGCAGCAATCCCCACCAGCACCATGGTGCAGGCAAAGCCGAAGATCCGGGTATAGGCCGCTGCGGGCGCTGCGCCGCTGGACAGATTGGCATCGGCAATCAGCCCGAAGATCCAGGCCGCGGCCGCGGAGCCGAGAAACACAAAGGTATTGAGCAGGCCCAGGCCGCGGCCACGCACTTCCGGCGCGAGCAGCAGCCGGCCATGTGCCATCACCAGCGGATGGAGCACGCCTATGCTGGCCAGCAGCGCCAGCAGCGGGATGTCCAGCAGCACGCCCGCGCCGGGCAGCAGCGCCAGCGCGCCGCCTGCCGCCAGCGCGGCCAGCGCCCAGGCCAGCACTGTCTGGCGCAGCGAAAACCGGTGCACAAACCAGGGCAGCGCCGCAGCCGCGCTGATGGCCGCCAGGCTCAGCACCGCCAGCGCCAGACCGCGCGCGCCCGCGGGCAGGCCGAAGACATCGGCCAGATAAGGCCCGCCCCAGGAATTGCGAAAGGTCGTGCCCACGGCCAGCGCCATGCACATGGGAATCAAGGTCCACAGCGCTGGAATGAACAGCAGCCTGCCGCTGGCGCGCAGCATCGCGCCCCTTCCTTCCTGTTGGGCCTGGGCGTTGCCGCTGTCCTTGACCAGGGTGGCGACGAGGTAGCAGGCCACGGCCATCAGCGCGCCGGCCACCAAAATGGCCGGCCGCCAGCCAAAGGCATGAATGGCCCAGCCCAGCGGCGCCGTCGCGCACAGCGCACCAATCATGCCGGCGGCGTTGGCGCGGCTGACCGAGGTGGCGAACTGGTGCGGCGGCAAGGCATCGGCCGCGAAATGCATCAGCCCCATGAAGACCGGCGCGCAGGCCAGGCCCAGCCCCACCTGGGCCAGCATCGCCGTGGGGCCATTGGGCGCCAGCGCGAACAGCGCAGCCGAAACCACGCCCACGGACAGCAGCCAGCGCGTGGGCGCGCCAACGCCGTATCTGTCGAACGCCATGCCGACGGGAATCTGGGCAATGCCGAAGGACAGGAAAAAACAGGACGACAGCAGCCCGAAACCGGCCGGAGACAGCTGCAGGTCGGCTTGCACCTCAGGCGCCATCACGGCCAGGCAACTGCGAAAGAATTGGCTCAGCGTGAGCGCGAAGGTCAGCGCGGCAAGCGCGCGAACGGAGGAACGGGTGTCCATGCTTGGATTTCTTGATTGACTGATAGTCGCCCCTGCGGCCTGCGCTGCATCCTACCCAGATCCTGGCCCGGCACCTCACACCAAGGCGACAAATTCAAAGTCAAATGGCCGATGCTGGCGGGCGTAGCTGTCGCGTGTCTGCTCGAGGATGTCTTGCAATATGCAAAAGGCCTGGGGATTGTGCCGGGCCAGCGCGCCCGCGCCGGTGAAAGTCAGCGTCAGCGGGAACGCGAACACCGGGCTTGTTCCCCATATGCCGCCGGAGTGCAGGTTCAGCAGGCAATCGAACAGCGCGTCCCAGTTCATTCCCCAGCCCTGGTCCTCGCCGGGGCGCACCGGGTGGTTTCCATCCGGCCCGCCCAGACACAGCGCCGCGCCCATGGCCGAAAGGATCTGGGCCTTGTGCGTCAGGCCGTCGAGATCTATGGTCAGTTGCGTGCCGGCAGTCATGCGGGCATTGTCCACCACGCGGCTGCGTCCTGGCGTTCAGGCAATGATGGGCACCTGCGGCGCAGCGTCGGCCGGCAGGTGGCCGGTCAGGCGCGGGTCCAGCTGCACCTCCACCCGCACCGCGCAGGGCGTGAAGCCGGCCTTGATGTAAAAGCGCAGCGCCGAAGGGTGGTCGTAGGTGCAGGTATGCAGCCACATCCTGGTGATCGGGCGCGCCCATGCCAGCGCAATCGCCTGGTTCATCAGGGCCCGGCCCAGGCCTTTGCCGGTGCACTCGGGCGTCAAGCCCAGGAAAGTCAGCTCGCACTGGCCGCTGTCGCGAAAATCGAGTTCCAGAATACCCACATCCTGGCCAGATTGGCGAACGCTGTACACCTGCACATCGGGATGCGAAAGAATGCCGGCCAGCTCATCGTCGGCCATGAACAGGCGTGAATACCAGAGCCAGTCGGCGCCGACCTGGCGAAACAGTGCGCGGTAGGCATCGATGCCGATGCAAGCCGCGGGCGCGAGCGTGAAGCCCGCAGCAAGCGCGCCATCCGCAGGCGCGGGCCTGGCGAGCATCTCGAGATCGGTGACCACGCTGGCAATATGCCCCGGGGCCACCTTGGTGTAGCCCAGAGGGACAGATGGGAGGTTTGCATTCATGGCTTGTGTGTCAATTCAACAGGCTTGCAGGCGCTACTGCGCGCGCGTCAGCACCAACTCGGTGATCTCCGAAGGAATGCCCAGGCGTATCGGGAATCCCATCCACAGCCCGGTGCCGTTGCTCACATAGAGCTGCATGTCGCCCACGCGGTAGCCGCGCGTCAGATAGCCTTCGTTGGGCGGCCCGAACACCGGCTCCATGCCCAGGACCATGCCGCCATGGGTGTGGCCCGAAAGCTGGAGCGCGACGCCGGCCTGGGCGTGGCTGGCCGCACCCGCGGGTCTGTGGGCCAGCAGCACGATGGGCGCGTCGGCCGGCGCGCCCTCGAGGGCCTTGGGCAGATCCGGGCCTTCATAGCCGAAGCGCGCGGCCACGGCATCGGCGATGCCGGCCACCGTCAATTGCGCATCGCCGTGCTGGACCACCGCGTGCTGGTTGGTCAGCATGCGCACGCCCAGTGCTTCGAGACGCGTCTTCCAGGCGCCATAGTCGAAGTAGTACTCGTGGTTGCCCGGAATGCCGATCACGCCGTGGCGCGCCTTGAGCTGCGCCAGCGGCGCGACATCCTCGCGGCGCGCCTGCACGCTGCCGTCAATGAAGTCGCCGGTCACGACAATCAGATCGGCCTGCAGGGCATTGGTGCGTTCGACCACCCCCCGCGCCCAGTCCTGCTGGAACAGCTTGCTGATGTGCAGGTCGCTGAGCTGCACCAGCTTGAAGCCTTCGAGCGCGGCGGGCAGGTTTTTCACGGCCAGGTCCACGCGGTGCACTTCGGGCAGACGCGTGGCCTGGATGAAGCCCCAGCCGCCCAGGCCGAAGGCCAGCGCCAGCGTGATCAGCCGGCGCGCCGTGCCGCTGGGCGGATTCGCGCCGCGGCGCGCCGCAATGCGGCGCGTGACCAGCCAATACAGCATGGACAGCACTTCGCCGACGATGGTGAACACCAGCAGCAGCACGAAGCTGCAGAAGGTCCAGCCCAGCAGCGCGGCAACGGCGTACGGCACCTCGGCCGAGAACATGGTGCCGAAGAAGATGCGCGTCCAGAACTGGTAGAGCGCGCCCGCAAGCAGCGCTGCCGCGGCCAGCACCCGCCAGCGCCCCCGGATGGGCAAAGGCGCGATGACGCGCGCGACGACAAACAGATAGGCAATGGCGCAATAGACGTGGAACACAGGGAATCCGGGAAAATGAAGGCGCGGCGGCGCGGAAGACCCGCACCGCAGGGGGCTGATCAGTGCGCCTATTCTGCCGTGCCGATGTGACGCGTGGAGGGGAACGGCGCCATTTTGCCGACCGCTTCCTTTTCCAGCGCAATGTTTTCCCGGTGGTACATGTACGCGCCAAAAAGCACCCCGCCCACCAGGCTCAGGGGGTTGGACGAGCCGGCGATCAGCAGCAGATTGTTCATGGTGACGCCGCTCCAGACGCCTGCGGTGATCTTCAATCCCGACTCGCGTGTCTTCTTGGGCTGGCGATCGAAGTAATAGGTGATGCCCGCCTTGAGCACAAAAAGTGCCACCAGGCCGGCCGCCGAAGTGTTGACCAGGCCATTCTTCTCGGCCAGGGACGCATGGTTGAGACCGATGTGCGTCGTGACGCTGTCACCGGCTGCTGCGGCCAGCGGGATCAGCGCGGCTTGCGAATACCCCGAGGTCCGGCCGGGCTCTTCGGCGCTGGCGGCCGCCAGGGGCTCGGCGGAAAGCGGCTTTTCCACTGCGGGCGCCGAACCCAGAACGATGGAATCGCCGGCCCAATAGCGCACGCTGGCGCCCTGAGGTATGGCCTGAGGTGCGGCCGCGAAAACCCGGTCTTGCGCTGGCGGGGCTGCCAAGCCCAGCACGATCGACTCACCGGCCGAATAACGAATCGTCTTTTCCAGCCTCGACTGCGGCAGCAACGGGCCCGACTGCGCAGGCGCTTCATCCGCTGAACCCATCTCGACACTTGCCTGCTGGGCACTTGCGGCCGCAGCGCAGCTTGCAAACACCGTGGTTGCAACCCACTTTCTCAATACATCCGACATCTCGCCAACCCTATACACACTGTTTAAATGGAAACCGGGCCCCGAAGGCCCGGCACAAGGTTGGCAGAACAGCATTTCAACGCATTGAACCGCTGGGCGGCATGCAATGCCCGCCCCTGTCCGCGCAACCATACGAAGCAATTCGCACGATTACGAACATCGGATTCAAAAAAAACGTTTCCATCGCGGAAATGTCGGATTCAGGACATAGAAGCCCGTGGCACAGCGCTGCACCGCGCCGGCTCCTAGGGGCGGAGCCGGTGATGCAAGGGTTTACTTCAGCGTGAAGCGCGCCGTACCCAGCGCCTTGCCGCCATCGCTTACCACCGCCACCACCTTGGTGCCCGGCGCCACCTTGAAGCTGCCCTTGGCTTCGAGCCTGTCGCCCGCGGGCTGCAGCTGGGCTTGCTGCTTGTCCTTGCCCGACAGCAGCGTCAGCTTGGCGCTGGCCTTGGACAGGTCGCGCGCCTTGCCATGGTCGGAAACATACAGCTGCAGCACATCGGCCTTGGCCACGAGTTCATAGTCAGCCTCCTTGGCCGCGGCAACGACGCCGCCATGCGCGGGGTCATGGGCATGGTTGCCGGCGGCAAGCACCGGGGCGCCAGCCACCAGGGCGGCAAGGCAAAGCGTGGCAATTGCGATTTTCATGAGAGTCCTTTGGGTTGGGTGAATCACAGGGCTTCGACATCCTTGGAGTCCATGAGCCGCTCGGCGTCTGCGCGGCCGAAGAGCCAGAACATCGCCGGGGTCAGGAAGGTGTCAAGCAAGGTGGCGCTGATGAGGCCGCAGAAGATCACGACCGCCACCGGGTGCAGCACCTCGGTGCCGGGCTGCTCGGCCTCGAACAGCAGCGGCGCCAGCGCGAACGCCGTGACCAGGGCCGTCATCAGCACCGGTGCCAGCCGCTCGAGCGAGCCGCGCACGATCATCTTGTGATCGAAGTTCTCGCCTTCGAGGCGCATCAGGTTCACGTAGTGGCTGACTTTCAGGATGCCGTTGCGCACCGAGATGCCGGCCAGCGTGATGAAGCCGACCAGGGCGGCAATCGACAGCGGCTGGCCCGAAAGCCACAGACCCAGCACCGCGCCAACCAGGGCCAGCGGGATATTGGCCATGATCAGCAGCGACAGCCGCACCGACTGGTAGCGGCTGTAGAGCACGATGAACATCAGCGTCAGCGACACCAGCGACAGCAGGCCGACAAGCTTGGACGCCTCTTCCTGCGCCTGGAACTGCCCGCCCAGCGTGACGAAATAACCCTCGGGCAACGGCGTGTCGGCAATCACCCGGCGCATGTCGCCCACGATGTCGGACAGCGGCCGGCCCTGCGAATTGGCCGACAGCACGATGCGCCGCTTGCCATCGTCGCGGCTGATCTGGTTGGGGCCGTCGCCCAGCTCGATGCTGGCGATCTTGGACAGCGGAACGCGCCCCGTGGGCGTCTCGATCAGGATGCTGCTGAGCCCGTCTGGCGAACGGGTTGCCTCGGGCAGCTTCACGACCAGCGCAAAGCGCCGCCCGCCCTCGACTATCTGCGTCACGCGCTCGCCCTCGACCAGGCTTTGCAGCGTGGCCAGCACCTGCGGCACGGGCACGCCGTACTGCGCGGCCGCGGCGTAGTCGATGCGCACCTTGATCTGCGGCGCCAGCACCTGCTTTTCCACCTCGAGATCGGCCAGCCCGGCAATGGCGGCCAGCCTGGCGCGCAGCGCATCGGCCTGGCCGCGCAGCGTGTCCAGGTCGTCGCCGAAGATCTTGATGGCAATCTGCGAGCGCACGCCCGAAAGCATGTGGTCGATGCGGTGCGAGATCGGCTGGCCAATCGAGATGGCCGCCGGCAGATTCGCCAGGCGCGCGCGGATGTCGGCCGAGATTTGCGCCATCGGGCGCGTGAGTTCGCCCGAAGGCTTGAGGCCTACGTCAAGCTCGCTGACATGCACGCCTTCGGCATGCTCGTCGAGTTCGGCGCGGCCGCTGCGCCGCCCTACATGGGTCACCTCGGGCACCTGCTTGACCAGCACTTCGGCCTGGCGCGCCAGCGCCGAGGATTCGGACAGCGTCACGCCCGGGTTGAGCCGTAGGCCTACCATCAGCGTGCCTTCGTTGAACGGCGGCAGAAAGGTGGTTGGAAAGAACGGCACCGAGGCGATGGCCAGCAGCACCGCGACGCCGGCCGCGGCCAGCGTGGCGCGGGGGCGATCAAGCACCTTCTGCAGCAGATGCGCATAGCGCCGCTTGAGCCAGGCCAGCAGCCGCGTATCGCCATGGTCCAGCGATTTCATCGTCGGCAGCAGGTAGTACGACAGCACGGGCGTCACCGTGACCGACACCATCAGACTTGCCAGCGTCGAGACAATGAAGGCAATGCCCAGCGGAATGAACAGCCGGCCTTCTATGCCCGGCAGCGCGAACAGCGGCACGAACACCAGCACGATGATCACCGTGGCGTAGAGAATCGCCGAGCGCACTTCCATCGAGGCGCGCGCGACCAGCGCCACAACGTTGCTGCGCTGGCCAGGATGGCGTGCGCGGTCTTCCTTGAGGCGCCGCAGGATGTTCTCCACGTCGACCACGGCATCGTCGACCAGGCCGCCGATGGCGATTGCCAGTCCGCCCAGCGTCATGGTGTTGATCGACAGGCCGAAGTACTTGAAGACCAGGGCCGTGAGAAAGATCGACACCGGTATCGCCGTCAGCGCAATGATGGTCGGACGAATGGTTCCCAGGAAGAAGAACAAGATGGCGGCGACAAACACCGAGGCGCCTATCAGCTTCCACTGGAGGTTGTCGATCGAGGCCTCGATGAAGCTGGCCTGGCGGAAGGTCACGCGCGGCGCGTCCATGCCCGCGGGCAGCGAGGCGTTCATGCCTTCAAGCGCCTGCTCGATGGAGCGCGTCAGGGCAATGGTGTCGGCCGTGGGCTGCTTGTGTATGCCGAGAATCACCGCCGGCTTGCCCTCGAAGCCGGCATCGCCGCGCTTGAGCGCCGCGGCAAAGCTGACTTCGGCAATCTGGCGCAGCAGTATGGGCTGGCCGTTTTTCGCCGTGAGGGCGAGGTGGCTCAGGTCCTCCAGGCGCGAGGTCCTGCCCAGATGGCGGATCAGGTATTCGCGGCCGTTGAGCTCGAGAAACCCGCCCGAGGTGTTGGCCGAGTAGCCCTTGAGCGCGGCTTCGAGCTGGTCATGGGAAATGCCCAGATCCGCCATGCGCCGCGTGTCGGGCTGCACCTGGAACTGGCGCACTTCGCCGCCGATGGGAATCACCTGGGCCACGCCGGGCACGGCCATCAGCCGCGGGCGCAGCACCCAGTCGGCGTACTCGCGCACCGCCATCTGCGAGATCTTGCCGGTGTCGACGGGAATCGCGATCTGCATGATCTCGCCCATGATGGAGCTGATGGGCCCCATGCGCGGCACGACGCCGGGCGCTATGCCCTCCTCCATGGACGTGAGCCGCTCCGCCACCATCTGCCGGGCGCGGAAGATGTCCGTGCTCCAGTCAAAGGTGATGTAGACAAACGACAGGCCCGCGGACGAGACCGAGCGCACGGTTTCCACGCCGGGCAGGCCGTTCATCGCGGTTTCCAGCGGGAAGGTGATCAGCTGCTCGACCTCCTCGGCGGCCATGCCGCCGGCCTCGGTCATCACGGTGACGGTAGGCTTGTTGAGATCGGGAAAGACGTCGACGGGCGTGCGCGAAAGCGTCCACGCGCCGTAGAACATCAGCACCACGCTGGCAATGATGACCAGCAGGCGGTTGGCCAGGCTGTTGACGAGAATCCATTTGAACATGTCAAGCGCTCCTGTCAGCGGATCTGATTGACCAGGGCCGCGCCTTGCGTTGCGACGCGGTCACCGGCCTGCAGACCGGAAGTCACCGCCACCTGGGCGCCGTCCAGCGGCGCTGTCGTGACCACGCGCGGCTCCAGCCGTTCGGGCCCGGTCTTGACCCAGACGATGTCCTGGTTTGCGGGGTTGCGCATCAGCGCTGCCGCGGGCACGGCAATGCCCTTGAGCGTCGACCGGCTCTGCACGAAGACCTTGACCGACTGGCCCAGCGCCAGCGTGGCCAGCGCCTGGCCCTGGGCCCGGAACACCATGGGCAGCGCCTGCTCGCGCAGCGAACGCGCCGCGCCGACAAAGCGCAAGTCCACGCGCTGGCCGCCAACCACCATGCGCGCGCTGGCGATATCGGCAGCCAGTTCGGTATCGAACGCCAGGGCCTCGATGTTGAGCTGCGCGGGATCGACGACTTCGTAGACCAGTTCACGCGCATCAACCACCTGGCCGGCGACGGCGTAGCTGGTGGCAATCACGCCGGACACCGGCGCCACCAGGCTTTCGCGCGCCGCGACACCCGCCGACAGCGCCGCGATGCGCGCCGCCAGGCTTGCCACCTCGGACTCCACGGCCTCGATCTCCTTGCGCGGCACGGTATCGCTCAAGTCCCTGAGCCGCGCCAGGCGCTTGTCGGCCAGCGAGCGCGCGGCGCGCAGCTCGGCGATCTGCGCGGCCTGGCCGGAGCGCTCGATGGCCGCGGTGGCGGCCGTCACATGCGCCAGCACTTCGCCCTTGCGCACGCGCTGGCCCACCACCGGCAGGCCGCTGGGGCCGGCTTCGATGCGCCCGGCGCTCATGGGCTGCACCTTGCCGCCGGCATTCGGATCCATCACCACGCGGCCCGCCAGCTCCACGGTGCGCGGCAGTTCACCCGGCTGAACGACCAGCGTGCGCAGGCCCAACTGGCGCTGCGCGGGCTTGGGCAGGAACACGCTGCCGTCGGGCTGGCGGCCGAGGCCGTTGGCATTGCCGACGGCAGCGGCATCGCCGTGGTCATGGCCTTCACCGGCCAGCACGGGTGCCGCAGGCCAGGCCGCGGCAAGAATCAGGGCAAGCAACAGCGGGCGCATCATGCTGCACCTCCGACACGACGGGCGCCGACGCGGCGCAGCAGCCACAGCGCCAGCCCCGCCAGCGCCAAAGCAGCAAGGCCCCAGGGCAGCAAGGCGCGCCAGTCGCGGTGCGCGTGCGCTTGGGCGGCCTCGGCGTGCACGTCGAAGTCACCGGCCAGCAGATCGGCCTCGTCACCGGCTTGCACGCTCACCGTGACCGGCGTCACGCCGGGCGCAAGCGCCTGGGCCAGCGTGCCTTCGAATTCGCCGGCGGCGACTTCCTTCATGGCCACTGCGGCCTCGCCCACGCTCACTTCCAGCGTCGCGCCGGCCACGGGGGCGTTGTCGGCAAAGCGGTCGAGATAGAGCGCAAGCTGCGTGCCGTTGGCCGTGCCGACGACTTCAAACAGCTCGGAGACGGCGGAAAAACGCGGGATGGCGGGCGCGGCCGCGGTGGTGGCCGGCGCGTCGTGGCTGTGACCGGCGTCGGCCAGGGCCAGCGGGCTGTACAGGCCCGCGAGCAGGCTTGCGCCTGCAATGATTGCATTGAACATGAGAATTCCTGCGCTCACTCGGGCAGCAGCCCGAGCGCCTGACGAAGTTGAGAAATGGCAGCGCCGACTTCGAGTCGGCTGCGGGCGGCCTGGCGTTCGGCCTCGAAAGCTTCGAGATCGATGCGCAGGCGCGTGGGCAGATCGCTCTCGCCCAGGCGGAAGGCCTGGTCGAAGAAACCGCGCGATTCGCCGGCCAGCGTTGCGCGCCGCTGGGCGGCGCCGCGGGCCTGGGTGAGCAGTTCCACGCGGGTGCGCGCCGCCGCGATCCGGGCGCCTATGCGCTGGGCCTCGAGATCCAGCTGGCTTTGCGCTTCCAGCAGGTCCGCGCTGGCATTCGCCAGCCGCGCATCGCTGGCGCTGGCGCGGCCCAGGGGAATGCGCACGCCGACATGGATGCTCTGCGCATAGCGTTCGCCGCGCGCATCGCGCTCGCGCGTCGTGCCCAGCGTAAGTTCCGGGTTGGCACGCGTCTGCACGCTGGCCAGCTCGCCCTGGCGCCGGGCGACATCGACCCTGGCCTGCAGATCGCGCAGCGCGGGATGCTCGGCAGCGGGCAGCGCAGGATACGGCGCGGCGGGCAGGGGCTCGTCCTGGCCGGCGCGCACTTCCTGACCAGTCAGGGCCAGCCACGCCTGGGTGGTCTCGGCCATGGCCACCGCGGCTTCGGCCAGCGCGCTTTGCGCCAGCGCGACCGCGGAGTCGGCCTGGTGGGCATCGGCGCGCGCGAGATCGCCGGCCGCCACGCGGCGCTGCACGTCCCGGGCAATGCCCTGGGCGCTGGCGAGCCTTTGCTGCGCGACCTCCTGCTCGATGCGCGCGCGCTGATGCGCCCAGTGCGCTTCGCGCACTGCATCGGCCAGACGCCATTGGGCTGCGCCCACCAGCGTGTCGGCCGCATGCGCCTGGGATTGCGCCGCGGCCAGGGATTTCGCGCGCTCGCCCGGCGACCACAGCGGCACGGACACCGCGGCTTCGTACTCGCGCGTGCCGGCGTTGCGGTTCCAGCGATCGGTGCGCGCCGTGAGATCGAGCGCCATGGTCTCGGGTGTCCAGCGCTCGGCGGCACGCATGCCGGCTGCAGCCGCGTCGCGGCGCAGCGCGCCAGCGCGCTGCTCGGGCTGCTTGGCCCAGGCAGTTTCAAAAGCCTGGCGCAAAGGCGTCAGGGACGAGGAAGGGGCATGCTCAGAGGGCGGGGCGGCCGGTGCCGCGGCGGTCGATGCCGCGGCGGTCGATACCGCGGCGGTCGATGCCGCGGCGGCCGGTACCGCGGCGGCGAGCAATGCCGCGGCCAGAATGCCGAGGGTGCCCCAGCGTTTGCGTTTCATGGAATGTTCGTCGTGAATGCGGGCATGCGCCCGCGTGTCCAGGGGTCGACGAGCGCGGCTATTCCCTCAGGGAAAAGCCAGGGCCTCGCCGGCGTCAGGCGACGAACAAAGAAGGCGGGCGCAACAGACTGGCCGGCGGTGGCTCGGGAAACGACTGGCCGCCATAAAGACGCGCAAATCGGTCCGGCCACTGTGGCGGTGGCGCATCAATGTGTGCAAGAAAGCCGACACAAATGCCATGGCAGCTGTGGCAATCGGCATGCGCCTGCAGCGACGCGCCGGCTTCGGGCTCTGGCGTTTCAACGCCGTGCTCATGCGCATGGTGGCCGAAATGGCTGGCCACCTGCTCATGTTCACAAACCTGCGCCGCCGCCGCCCAACTCCATTGGAGAGGCAGAAGACACATCATGAAAATGAGGATGAAGCGGCGCATTGAGGTCGCAGTCTAACGGCTAGCGAAGACGATAGTGCGCTGCAATGCCTTGGATTTGCAGGTTCATTCTGCCGGCGGCTGGGACGCTGCCATGTCGCTTGCGGCCCTGGCCAGGCAGGCGATCACCTGGCGGAATATGGCGCACTGGAAATGGTTTTTCTGGATTCCCACTCCATTCCATGGGCGCTGAGCATTAACCCACAGCTGCGATTTTCAGATACAAAAAAAGCACCTGAAGGTGCTTTTCTCACTTGGTCTGCGCAGGGAGTTTCTGCGCCGTCTTCAACGCATCTTCCTTTTCCAGCGTGACGCCCTCGCGGTGGTACATATAGGCACCGAACAAGGCGCCGCCGACGAGGCTCAGAGGATTCGACGAGCCGGCGATCAGCAGGAGATTGTTCATGGTGACTCCGCTCCACACCCCGGCCGAAGCCTTGAGTCCGGTCTTGCGCAGCTCCGACTCCTGATGATCGAAGTAATAAATGATGCCGGCCTTGATCACGAACAAGCCAAACAATCCCGCAGGCGAAGTGTTGAGCAGTCCGTTTTGTTCGGCAAGACCGGCCTGACCGAGTCCAATGTGAGTAGTCACACTGTCGCCCAAAGCGCCAGCCAGTGGAATGGACGAGGCGCCGGAATATCCCACCGTTCTTTTGGGCGGATATTCCAGTGCAATGGACTCGCCTGCCGAGTAACGCACTGTGTTTGCCGGTGCCACGCTTTTCTGGGCCAGCGCAACTTCCCCGAGCTTGGCTTTTTGAATTTCCCTGGGCAAGCCCAGTGGAATGGAATCTCCCGCCGAATAGCGCACCGACTGAGTTTTCAAAACCTCAGCGCGCTGATGGGATTCCTCCACGCTGTCCTGAGCATTTGCCGCATTGCAAATCACCACACTTGCTGCCGCTATGGCCAATTTCCGAGATAACTTCATATTCAAATTCTTTTACACACATCCACATAAATTATAATTTGAAACAAAAATCAGCGATTTTTCCAGCAGAATTCAAAGTCTTTTTGATCTTTTCATCAAGATTTCATGGTATGTCCTTGCATCTTTTGCTGCTGCCCAGCGCAAAGTCAGGCATCTGCTGCAGTTGCTCCAGGCTCAGTCCCTGGCCGGCTCCCGAGGCATGGCGATTGATGGGCTTGCCGCGCGCATCGGTGGTCGCATAGAAGCTGTGCGTGATGCGGTCATGGGTGTCCAGCCCGACCAAGCCGCCGACAACCGCACCGGCGGCACGCACGGCGCCTGCGGCATAGCTGTGCGAGATGGCCGCAGCGCCGCGCAGGGCATCGTTGTAGCCGACCAGGCCGCCCACATAGTCTCGGCCTGCGACCGCCCCCGACGCATGGGAGTGCGCGATGTCGGCCCGGCCGCCGTAAGCCTCGTTGTGTCCCACCAGCCCGCCGACATTGCTGCCCGTGCCGGCCACGGGGCCGCCAGCCTTGGCGCGCGAGACAAGATTGCTGCCGTTGTAGGCTTCGTTGTGGCCCACCAGGCCGGCGACATTTTCCGCACCTTTCACCGACACCTCGGCGCAGACCTGCTCGATGCGTGCCTTGCCGTCGACGGCTTCGTTGTGCCCGACCAGAGCGCCAACGTGATTGCCGCCCGTGATCCGCCCGCCCGAGAGGCGCACATTGCGCAGCGTGGCGTTACGCGCATGGCCAAACAGACCCACCTGGTTTTCGCCCGGGCGGTGAATGAACAGCTGCCGAATGCTGTGGCCGCGGCCATCGAAGCTGCCGGTGAACGGCACTGCGCCGGTGCCGATCGGCGCAAAGCCCGCGCCGTGGTTCCAGCCCACCGTGGCGCTGGCGTCGATGGACCGGGCCAATGCGTAGTGGCCTTGCGGCTGCGCGCGCATGGCCTGCAAGGCCTCCAGGTCATGGACCAGCGTCACGGCTTGCGCCTGGGCCCAGGCGCAAGCCAGCTCGGTGCTTGCCAGCAGCAGCGCTGCCCGGGCCTTGAAGCGGATGGGAGACGGCATGCATTTTCCTGTGGAGCGTGGGCCGCGCCCGCACTGTCAATTGGGTGGCTGGCGCCCAGGCGGGGGCTGTAGGCATACGGCGCGACGGCATGCGCGGCGTTTTTCTAGGTGTCATTCCCAGGACGCAATGCCGCCTGCCGTACGCACAATGGTTTGGTCGCATGCCGCTGCCCTATCCGGGTCGCGGGCAGTGCGCGTATCACGCGCAACAGCCGTTCAAGACGAATGGCTGGCGGTCCTTCTTCCTACGCCTTCTTGCCTGAGACCGCCTGCGATCACGGCGGCGCCATCGAACATGACCGACCTGCTTTCCCTGTACCGGACCATGGTCCGGATCCGCGCCTTCGAGGACGCGGCCGAACGCGCCAGCCAAGGCGGCGTGCAAATCTGGGGCCAGAGCGCCGCGGCCGGCGCCGAGCCGGCGCTGGTCAAGGGGCCGCTGCACCTGTCCACGGGCCAGGAAGCCGTGGCCGCGGGAGTCTGCGCGCATTTGCACGCCCGTGACCTGCTGACCTCGACCCACCGCGGACACGGCCATACCCTGGCCAAGGGCGCCGACAGCACGCGCATGATGTGCGAGCTGTTCGGCCGCGCCACGGGCTACAACAAGGGCAAGGGCGGCTCCATGCACATTGCCGATTTCTCGGTCGGCATGCTGGGCGCCAACGGCGTGGTGACGGCCGGCCTGCCAATTGCAGTCGGCGCGGCGCATGCGCTCAAGCTGCGCGGCGAGGACGCGATAGCCGTGTGCTTCTTTGGCGACGGCGCCATCAACCGCGGGCCGTTTCTCGAAGCGCTCAACTGGGCGCAGATCTATCAGCTGCCGGTGCTGTTTGTCTGCGAGGACAACCAGATTTCCGCGACCACGCGCTCGGCGCCCATGACCGCCGGCACGCAGGCCGCGAGCGCGCGCGCCCAGGCGCTGGGCATTGCCGCAACGCCGGTGGACGGCAACGATGTGCTGGCCGTGAGCGAAGCCGCGGCGGCATTGATTGCCGGCATTCGCGCCGGCAGCGGCCCGCGCCTGCTGCATGCGCTGACCTACCGCCACAAGGGCCATGTCTCGGTCGACCCCGCGCAGTACCGCGACCCGGCAGAAGTCGCGGCCGCGCTGCTCACCGACCCCATCACCCGGGCGCGCGAACTGCTGGCAGCGCGCGGCCAGGGCGACGCCGCAGGCCAGGCGCTGGCACAGGCCCAGGCCGAGATTGCCGCCGCCGTTGCCGCGGCCAAGGCCGCCCCCGCTCCACTGGCCGAAGAGGCCTATGAGGACATTGCCAACACCGGCCAAGGAGTCTGGGCATGAACACCGCTGTTGCATTGACATCCACCACCACGGCGCGCGCGACCGAGACCGAGTCCGGCGCGCTGACGCTGAGCTATGCCCAGGCCGCGGCGCTGGCGCTGTCCGAAGCCATGGACGCCGACCGCAATGTCGTTGCCCTGGGCGAAGACCTGGGGCGCGGCGGCGTGTTTGGCCAGTACCGCGGCGTCGACGGCCGACCGCTGGTCGAGCGCTTCGGGCCCGAGCGCGTCATCGACACGCCGATTTCCGAGTCGACCATCATGGGTGCGGGCGTGGGCATGGCGCTCGCGGGCCTGCGCCCGGTGGTCGAGCTGCGCGTGGCCGATTTCGCGCTGTGCGCCATCGACGAACTCGTCAACCAGGCCGCGAAGAACCGCTTCATGTTTGGCGGCCAGGGCCGGGTGCCGCTGGTCGCACGCCTGCCCATAGGCATCTGGACGGCGTCGGCGGCCCAGCATTCGCAGTCGTTTGAAGCCTGGTTTGCCCATGTGCCCGGCCTGATCGTGGTTGCTCCGGCCACGCCGGCCGACAATTACGGCCTGCTGCATTCGGCGCTGTCCTCGGGCGATCCCGTGGTCTTCATGGAGCACAAGGAACTGTGGGCTATGCAGGGACAGGTCACCCCCGGCGCGGCGCAGCATGTGCCGCTGGGCCAGGCGCACTGCGTGCGCGCGGGCAGCGACATCACGCTGGTGTCGTGGTCCAAGCAGGTGCATGCGGTGAGCGCAGCCGCCGAGCTGCTGGCGGCGCAAGGGGTGAGCGCCGAAGTCATCGATCTGCGCACCATCTGGCCCTGGGACCAGCAGGCGGTGCTGGCTTCGGCCGGGCGCACCGGCCGGCTGCTGGTGGTGCACGAGTCGATTCAGGCCGCGGGCTTTGGCGCCGAGGTGGCCGCCACCGTGGCCGAGCACAGCTCGGCGCGCGTTGCGCGGCTGGGCGCGCCGCGCATTCCCGTGGGCTATGCGCAGTCGCTGGAGAACGTGGCGCGCATAGGCGCCGACAAGGTGGTGGCGGCGGCGCTCAGGCTGCTGCAACGCTGAGTCCCCAGACCGGCGAACAGCGCAAGCCGCCCTACCGGCTGAAGAAATCGCCGGTTTGCCCGACAATGGCAGGCTGTTTTGCCTGCGACCTTGCCCATGTCCGTCCAACTGATCTACGCGCGCGCCGCCAACGGCGTCATCGGCCACAACAATGCCATGCCCTGGCATCTGCCCGAAGACCTGGCCCATTTCAAGCAACTCACGGGGGGCAGCGCCGTGGTCATGGGCCGCAAGACCTGGGACTCGCTGCCCGAACGTTTTCGTCCGTTGCCCGGGCGCAGCAACATCGTGGTCACGCGCCAGGCCGACTGGCAGGCGCCGGGCGCGCTGCGCGCAGCCAGCTTGCAAGACGCGCTGGCCCTGGCCGCGCCGCTGAGCGCCGATGTCTGGGTCATGGGCGGGGCGCAGATCTACGCCCAGGCCCTGCCCCTGGCCGATGCCGTCGAAGTCACCGAGATTGCCCGGGACTTCGAGGGCGACGCTCACGCGCCCACGCTGGGCAGCGAATGGGTCGAGGCCGCGCGCAGCAGCTCGGCGGTGAGCCGCACCGGCCTGCCCTACGCCTTCGTGCGCTATGTGCGCGCCGCGGCCAAGCGCTGAACCAGGCGTCCCCATGAGCCTCATCCAAGCACTGCCCCCAGGGCCGCTGGACATCGTCGGCGACATCCATGGCGAGTTCCTGGCGCTGCAGGCCCTGCTCGCGCATCTGGGCTACGACGCGCAAGGCCATCATCCCCAGCAGCGCACGCTGGTGTTTGTCGGTGACTTCTGCGATCGCGGCCCCGACAGCCCGGCGGTGCTGGCGCTGGCGCGCCAGTTGATAGCCAATGGCCGCGCGCTGGCCGTCGCCGGCAACCACGAAATCAACCTGCTGCGTGAAGACGCCAAGGACGGCTCGGGCTGGTTCTTCGACAGCCGCACCGAATCCGACAGCGCCAAATACGCGCCTTTTGCCCAGCCCGACAGCGTCGCCGAACGCCGCGCAATTGCCGACTTCACCGCCGGTCTGCCGGTGGCGCTGGAGCGCGCCGATCTGCGCATCGTGCATGCGGCCTGGGTCGAGCCGCAGATCACGGCGGCGCGCGCCATGCCGCTGGGCAGCCTGCGCACGCAGTACGATCACTGGGAAGCCGTGGCGCAAGCCCAGGCGCTGGCCAGCGACCTGCATGCACGCCGCGAAGCCGAGGACCGCAGCTGGCCGCACAGCCTCGAGGACGCGCGCTACCGACCGCCCTTCCTGCCCGCGCATTCGGAAAGTGAACTCAACAAGGCCGTCTTCAACCCGCTCAAGGTGCTGACCACGGGCCTGGAGCGGCGCTGCACCGAGCCGTTCTTCGCGGGCGGCAAGTGGCGTTTTGTCGAACGCATGGCCTGGTGGAACGAGTACACCGACGACGCCGCCGTGGTCATAGGCCACTACTGGCGCCGCCTGCACCCGCCGCGCGTTCCGGTGCACGGCAAACAGGAGGAAAACCTGTTTGGCCAGACCGCACCCCTGGCCTGGCATGGGCCGCGCGGCAATGTGTTTTGCGTCGACTATTCGGTGGGTGGGCGCTGGGTCGCGCGGCGCGCCGGCGCGGCGCATGACGAGCGCTTCAATCTTGCCGCCCTGCGCTGGCCCGAGCGCACGCTGATGTTCGAGGACGGCCAGGAGCTGGCAACGCAGGAATACGGCGGCCAGGTCTGGCGCTGGTGAAAGGCGATGGGCAGTTGGTGGCTCGACAATGCCCCCCAGGCAGGAAACCTGGACTTATGCCTCCAGACCGTGCCCAAGCTTGTGCATAACTCGCCGAACAACTCGCGCAAGCCGCGCCAGTGCTGGATTTGCGGCGCATGCCTAAATAAGCGGCAACTCCAGGCGGGCACTCACTGCGATGTGCGCCGCTGCAGGCGCCGCAGAAACACCGCCATTTCCTTGGCCGACTGCGCATCGCCCTGCTGCTGCGCGACTTCCAGCCCGGTGGTCCAGGCGGCCTGCGCCTCTTGCAGTCGCTCGAGCTGGTTCAAGGCCACGCCCAGCAGCTTCCATGCGGCCGAGTAGCTCGGCTGCTGCTGCGTGGCCTGCGCCAGATGCAGCGCGGCGGCCTGGGCATCGCCGTCTTTCAGGCAGGCATTGCCCAGGCCGAAGCGCAGCAAGGCGCTGTCGCGGCCGGTGGCCAGCAGTTGTTCCAGGCGTTCACGCATGGCTTTCGATACCCTGCGGTGCACGCCGGTCCATGCCGCGCACCAGCAGCGCGGCCAGCAGGGGCGCGAGCGCGAAGCTCGCAAACAGCCAGGCCGCGGCCGACTGCGCACCGGCCGCGCCGCCCGGTGCAATCAGTCCGGCCGCATTGGCCACCAGTCCCGCGATTGCCGCGCCTATGGCCATGCCATACAGCTGCACCGTGGTGATCGCCGCCGATGCCATGCCGCCTTCGCCCGCGGGCGCCAGCGTCAGCACACGCACCAGCAGATGCGGCCAGCCTATGCCCACGCCGGCGCCGGCACCGGCCAGAGCCAGACCGCACAGCAGCATGTGCACGCCAGGTGCCAGGCCCAGGTCCGAGGGCACAAGCACCGCCAGCGCCAGCAGGCTTGCCGTGCCCAGCACCGGGCCGGCACGCAGCAGGCGCGCGGCGCTCTCGCCTTCGCGCCCCGACGACAGCAGCGAGCCCGCGCTCCAGCCTGCGGCCATGGCCGCCGTCAGATAGCCTGCGGCCAGCGGCGTATAGCCGTGCAGCGTCTGCAGGAAATAGGGAATGTAGATCTCGGTGGTCGTGCCCACGAGCAGCAGCGCCACGGAGGCATAGACCGCACCGAGCGCCGAGCCCCAGGCCGTCGCGCCGCGCGGCAGCAGCCGCACTGCGGCGCGGCGGTCGACGGCCACAGCGGCCGCGCCCAGCAGCAGGCCGCAAGCCACGCCCACGCCCTGCCAGAACAGTTGCACCGACAGGCTGCCGGCGGCAACCGCGAGCACCGAAGTGGCCAACAGCACGATCTGCAGCGCAGGAATCTGCGGCTTGGCGCCGTTCGCCGGTTTCGCGTCCGCTGCCGGGCGCAGCTGCACCGCGACCAGCAAGGCCTGGGCCAGCGCCACCGGCAGCAGCATCCAGAACGCCCAGCGCCAATGACCGGCCTGGGCAAACAGGCCGCCCACGGCAGGACCGCACAGTGTGGCAATGCCCCACATGCCCGAGACCAGCGCGACGGCGCGCGGCCACAGCGCGGGCTGGAACACCACCTGGATCAGCGCATAGCTCAGCGCCGCAAGCACACCTCCGCCCAGGCCTTGCACGCTGCGCCCGGCCAGCATCCAGGGCATGGAGACCGCCGACGCGCAGGCCGCCGAGCCCAGCGAGAACACCGCCAGCGCCGCAATGCAGGCACCGCGCGGCCCCAGCGCCGCGAGCAGCCGCACCGACAGCGCCGCGCCGACAATGGAAGCCACCACGAACAAGGTCGTGTTCCACGCATACCAGTCGAGGCCGCCAATGTCCTGCACCACCGACGGCAGCACCGTGGTGACGATATGCACATTGATGGCATGCAGCGCGACCCCGCCGGTGAGGGCCAGTGCCAGCAGCCCGTTGCGGCCCCGGAAAAGATCCGCCCAGGAGGCAGTGGCAGTCGGCGTGGAAGATGGTTCAGACATGGGAGCACTCTCGACAGGGAATCCGGCATGGATTAATATCCAAGCAACTGTTTGGATATTAAGGCGGCGCCATGAATAACGCAAGACAAAACTTTGAAAATTCTGCCCATGCGTCCACGGCCGACCGTATCTTGTTCTTTCTCAAGTCGCAAGGCTCGGCATCGACGACACGGCTGGCACAGCTGCTGGACACCAGCGCCGAGGCCGCGCGCCAGCAGGTGCAAAAGCTTGTCGCCGCCGGCTGGATAGAAGGCCGCCAGGAAGCCGCGTCGGGCGTGGGCCGGCCGCGCCAGAACTGGGTGCTGACCGAGGCCGGTAACCGCCGCTTTCCCGACGCCCATGCACAGCTCACGGCCCAGTTGCTGGGCTCGGTGCGGCAGATCTTCGGCGACGAGGGGCTGGACCGGCTGATCAGCCAGCGCGAGGCCGAGGCGCGCGCGGTCTACCAGCAGACCTGTACCGGCAAGACCGTGCCCCAGCGGCTCGAGCAGCTCGCGGCCATCCGCAGCGCCGAAGGCTACATGGCGCGCGTGGAGTCCGACGGCAAGCAATGGATGCTGATCGAGGACCATTGCCCGATCTGCGTCGCGGCGCGCACCTGTCAGGGCTTTTGCCGCTCCGAGCTGCAGCTGTTCCAGGACATCGTCGGCCCCGAGGCCCAGGTCACGCGCGAGCAGCATCTGCTGTCGGGCGCCACGCGCTGCGCCTACCGCATCGTCCCGGCCGGGAGTTGAACCGCCTTATCCCTGCAGACCGTGCCCAAGCTTGTGCATAACTGCCGGAACAACTGCCGAAAGCGACGCCAGCACTGGCTTTGCGGCGACTGCCCAAAAATGAGGCAGACAACGGGCAGTCAGCGCCTGGCCTGCCAGCGCGCCCCCAGCAGCACCACCACCAGCGCCATCACGATGCACGCGCCGCCGGCCCATTGCCACAGCGTGATGCGCTCGCCCAGCATGCCCATGCCGGCCGCCAGGCCGATCACCGGCACGCCCAGGCTGAAAGGTGCGACCCGGCTTGCGGGGTGGCGCTTGAGCAGTCCGGTCCACAGCGCATAGGCCATGATGGTCGCGCACCAGCCCAGGTAGGCAACGGCCAGCCAGCTCGAAAGCGGTGCATCCAGCCACTGCCAGCGCAGCGCCGGCGCATCGAACACCAAGCTCAGCAGCATGAACGGCACGATGGGCACCACGGCGCTCCAGACCACGAAGCCCAGCGCATCGTAGCTGCCGGCCACCTGCTGCGTGCGCCGCGCGACGATGTTGGATGCGGCCCACATCGCGGCCGACACCAGGTTCAGCACAAAGCCCAGCAAGGTCGTGCCCGCGGCCACCGCGCCGCCCAGGTAGTTCATTGCAAAGCAGCCCAGGCCCACGGCCGCCCAGACCAGTCCCCATCTGAGCGGGCGCGACAGCTGCTCGCCCAGCAGCAGCACGCCCAGCAGGGCCGTGAAGAACAGCTGGGTCTGCATCAGCACCGATGCCAGCGCCGCCGTCATGCCCACCTGCAGCGCGATGAACAGCACGCCGAACTGACCCACGCCCTGGCACAGGCCATAGGCAATGACCCAGCGCCAGGGCACGGCCGGGCGGCGCACGATGAACACCAGCGGGAGCACGGCAAACACATAGCGCCAGACGCCCAGCTGGAACGGCGTGAAATCAACCAGCGCCCATTTCATGGCGACAAAGTTCAGCCCCCAGATCACCACCACCGACAGCGCCGCCAGCAGATCGCGGCCGGAAAAAGGGGTGTTTGCGGCGCTCATGGCGTCTGCTGCAGCGCCAGCCACAGACAGTAGGAAGGGACTGCGGCGGGCCGGTAATCCCGACCAATGGATTTGCACATTACGAATTATTGTTAGGAAACCCTGAAAACTACAGGGATACTGATGAAGAATGGAATGACTGGCATCTTCGGATGCCATTTTCATTCCTGTGAAAAATCCCGCGCAGTGCCTTGCGCCGCTGCCCAGAAAGGTTTCGAAATGCCCCGTATTCCCTTGCAGACCGTGGAATCCGCTCCCCAGGAAAGCCAGGCCTTTGCCGCCAAGGCCCTGGCCAACAACGGCTTCCTGCCCAATCTGATCGGCGTGCTGGCCAATGCGCCCGTGGCCCTCGAGACCTACCTCACGGTCTCGGCCATCAACGCGCGCGCTTCGCTGACCCTGGCCGAACGCGAAGTGGTGCAGCTCACGGCTGCCGCCGTGCACGGCTGCGACTTCTGCCTTTCGGGCCATACCGCGATTGTCGCCAAGAAAGCCCAGCTCGATGCGGTCACGGCGCTGAATCTGCAACGCGGCCAGCCCACGGGCGATGCCCGGCTCGATGCGGTGCAGACTTTCACCAAGGAAGTGATTGCCACGCGCGGTGCGACTTCGGACGCGGCACTGGCCGCGTTCCGCGCCGCCGGCTACAACGATCAGCAGGCGCTTGAAGTGGTGCTGGGCGTGAGCCTGGCCACGTTGTGCAATTTCGCCAACAACCTGGCCAAGCCCGAAATCAACCCTGAACTGCTGCCGTTCTCGCCTGGCGTGTTCCAGGCATGAGCCGCGCCCTGCTCACGCCCGGTCTGCAAAGCTGGCTGCAGACCCATGCCCAAAGCCTCAATGCCGATGCCGACGCCGCGCAGCAGGTGCTGCCGCAGCTGGTGCATGCCGGCATGCACCGCATTGCCGTGCCCCAGGCCCTGGGCGGCGATGGCGGCGCGGCCATTGACGCCGTCGATGCCATCGCCCAGGTCGCGGAACACTCGCTGACCGCGGCCTTCGTGCTCTGGAGCCACCGCACCTTCATTGACTATCTGTGTGTCACGGACAACATGGCGGCGCGCGAGCTGTGGCTGGCCGACATGCTGCAAGGACGGCTAGCGGGCGCCTCGGGGCTGTCGAACGCAATGAAGTTCCTGTCCCAGCTCGAGCCCCTGCAGGTGCAGGCCGAGCCCGACGGCAACGACGGCCTGGGCGTCAGCGGCAAGCTGCCCTGGGTCACCAACCTGCGCGCGCCGTTTGTCGTTGCCGCAGCCGTGCAGACGCCGTTGCAGCCCGCGCCCATGGTGCTGGCGATAGACAGCCGGCTCGCGGGCGTGGTGCGCAGCCCCGATCTCGACTTACTGGCACTGCGCGCCAGCAATACCGCGGCCATTGCACTGGATGCGGTGCATGTCGGCCAGGAGGCGGTGCTGGCGCGCGACGGCCTGTCTTTCCTCAAGCGTGCGCGGCCCATGTTCCTGAGCCTGCAATGCGGCATGTCGCTGGGCCTGGCGCGCGCCTGCCTGCAGGCCGCCGAGCAGGTGGGCGCGGCACGCGATGTGCTGCGCCCGCGCATAGTCCAGGCGTACACCGAGCTCGACAGCCTGCGCGAAACCATTCGCGAGGGACTGGAATCGGGCCGTTTTGTGATTGATGCGCCAGCGCTGTTTCGCGTGCGGCTGCAGCTCGCGGCGGTGGTGCAGGAAAGCGTGCAGCTCGAGCTCCAGGGCTCGGGCGGGCGCGCCTATCTGCGCGATCACCTGCCGGATTTCGGCCGCCGTCTGCAGGAAAGCGCGTTCATTCCCGTGGTCACGCCCAGCCTCACGCAATTGCAGGGCGAACTCAGCAAGCTGGCCGCCGCGGCGGCCGCCACGGCGGCGGCCCCCGAGCGCGCCGTGCCATGAACAGCGCCGCCGCGCCCGCCGAGGCGGATTTCGCGCTGCAAGGCCGGGGCCTGGCCTGCGCCTACGGCCAGGGGCCGCGCATCTTCAGCCATATCGACATCGCGATTCGCCCGCAGGAAATCGTCTGCCTGCTGGGCGGCAGCGGCTGCGGCAAGTCGACACTGCTGCGCACGCTTGCCGGGCTGCAGGCGCCCACGGCCGGCAGCGTGCATTTTCTGGGCGCGCCGCTGACCCAGCCCCACCCGCGCGCCGCCGTCGTGTTCCAGCAGGCCAGCCTGCTGCCCTGGCTCACGGTGGCGAAGAACGTGGCCTTCGGCCTGGACTTCAAGCACCAGCCCAGCATCGAAGCCGAACGCCTGAACGCGCGCGTCGCCCAGGCAATTGCCGCCGTGGGCCTGGCCGGCAAGGAGGAGCTGCATCCCGCGCAGCTGTCGGGCGGCATGGCGCAGCGCGTGGCGCTGGCGCGCGCGCTGGCGCGCGAGCCGCGGCTGCTGCTGGCCGACGAGCCGTTCTCGGCGCTCGATGCCATCACGCGCAGCGAAATGCAGGAACTGCTGGTCGAGCTGGTGCACCAGTGGCACACGGCCGCGCTGGTCGTCACCCATGACATCGACGAAGCCATCCTGGTGGCCGACCGCATCCTGCTGATGGGCCGGCTGCCGGGCGAGCAGGGCGGCTGCATTGTGCGCGAGTGGCGCGTCGACGTACCGCACCCGCGCCACGCCCATCCCGCGGAAATCACCGCGCTGCGGCTCGAGATCCTGGCCGAACTGCATGCGCGCCGTCACGGCGCGCCAGCGGCCTGACCCCCTCTTCTTCTTCTTCGACCATTCCTACGCCAGGCAAGCCCCATGGACCAGCAAAATCAAGCGCCCCACTACCAGCACATCTGCGCCTCCTCGACCTGCGACTGCGGCATCAGCCGCCGCGACTGGCTGCGCGTGACGGCGCTCAGCGGCGCCGCGGCAGCGCCTTTGCTGCGCGCCGGCGATGCCATGGCCCAGGCCAGCAAGGGCGACGACGTGCCGGTGCGCATCGGCTATCTGCCGATCACCGATGCCACGCCCTTGCTGGTCGCCCACAGCCGCAAGCTGTTCGAGGCCGAAGGCCTGCGCACCGAGAAGCCGCGGCTGTTTCGCACCTGGGCGCAGATCATCGAGGCATTTGTGGCCGGCCAGGTCAACGTCGTTCACCTGCTGTCGCCCACCACCATGTTCGTGCGCTACGGCTCGCAGTTCGCGGCCAAGGTGGTCGCCTGGAACCACATGAACGGCTCGGCGCTGGCCGTGGCGCGCCACATCAACTCCGTGAAGGATCTCGGCGGCACCCAGGTCGCGATTCCGTTCTGGTACTCGATACACAACGTCGTGCTGCAGCAGCTGCTGCGCGCCAACGGCCTCAAGGCCGTGAGCCGCGCGCGCAGCGGCGCCCTCGCGGCCAATGAAGTCAACCTGGTGGTGATGCCCCCGGCGGAGATGGTCTCGGCGCTGGCCGCCAAGGCGGTCTCGGGCTATATCGTTGCCGAGCCTTTTGTCGCCGCGGCCGAAGTCTCGGGCGTGGGCAAGGTGCTGCGCTTTGTCGGCGATGTCTGGCAGAACCATGCCTGCTGCCTGCTGACGCTGGCCGAGCGTGACATCACCGAGCGCCCCGAATGGGCGCAGAAGGTCACCAATGCCATGGTCAAGGCCCAGCTGTGGACGCGCGACAACCAGCTCGAGACCGCCAAGCTGCTGGCCAGCAGCGGCGAGGGCAAGTACACGCCGCACGGCCTGCCGGTGCTGACCAAGGTGCTGGCCGCCACCGAGATGGCGCAGTACACGCGCGAAGGCGTGATCAAGCACCCGCAGTGGAACCAGCGACGCATCGATTTCCAGCCCTACCCTTACGCCTCGTATACCGAAGAACTCGTCAAGGCGCTGCAGGTGACGCATGTCGAAGGCAACGCTGCCTTCCTCGAAAAGCTCGATCCCAAGTTTGTCGCCAAGGACCTGGTCGATGACCGCTTCGTCAAGAACGCACTCAAGCAGGTGGGCGGCCTCAAGGCCTTTGGCCACGCCGAAAGCTTCACGCGCAAGGAAATCATCGCAGCATGAGCAAGGGCATCAAGGGCACGCTGGAGCGCCTGGTCTGGCCCATGGTCGGCCTGGCGCTGGCCGTGGGATTGTGGTCGCTGGGCGCGCGCCAGCTGTCCGACGTCGACGCCATACGCAACGCGTTTGCCCCGACGGCAGGCTTCGCGGCGCTGGGCCGGCTGCTGGCCGCGGGCGATCTGTGGGAACACATTGCACTGAGCCTGCAGCGCATAGGCCTGTCGCTGCTGCTGGCGCTGCTGATTGCCGTGCCGCTGGGGATCTGGGTCGGGTTGTCGCCGCTGTTTGCCAAGCTCACGGGAACGCTGTTCCAGTTCCTGCGCATGGTCTCGCCGCTGTCGTGGATGCCGCTGGCCGTCATGGCGCTGGGCGTGGGCGAAGCGCCGGTGGTGTTCCTGCTGACCTTTGCCGCGGTCTGGCCCATCATGCTCAACACCGCGGCCGGCGTCGCGGCGCTCGACAAGAGCTGGCTGCAGCTGGCGCACAGCCTGTCGGCAACGCGCAGCGAAATCGTGCTGCACATCGTGCTGCCCGGAATCCTCACGCATGTGCTCACGGGTTTCCGGTTGGCGCTGGGCATTGCCTGGATCGTGCTGGTGCCCGCCGAAATGCTGGGCGTGTCGGCCGGCATGGGTTATTTCATTCTCGACACGCGCGACCGCCTTGCCTATGACGAGCTCATGGCCGGAATCGTTGTCGTCGGCTGCCTGGGCTTCATGCTGGATGTGGCGGCGCGGGCGGTGACGGCCAGGTGGGCGGGCAGGAACCGCGGCTGAGAACGCGCAGGCCTCGCCGCGTCAACCGAGTTCGTGGGCGCGTACCAGACGCTCGAGAGCAGCGCTGTCGAGCAGCGTGATGCGCCCGTACTCGAGCCGCAGGAATGCGCTGGATTCCCACTCCTTGAGCTGACGGTTCACGCTCTGGCGCGACACGCCCAGCATATGGCTCAGGTCTTCCTGGGAGAAACGCAGCGCATCGGCTGGCTGCGCCAGTTGCTGCCGCGCGGCAAGCAGTCGCTGCGCGAGGCGAACCGGAAACGGCTGCAGCGTGGTCGCATCTATGCGCTGCAGCGCCCACTTGTAGCGCATGCCGATCAGGCGCGCGAACTCCAGCAGGAACGCCGGCTGCGCATCGACAATCTCATGAAAATCAGCGGCCGGAACACGCAGCAGGGCGCTGTCCGCCGCGGCGCGCGCGTTGTAGTCGTGGGGAGTATCGGTGAACAGCGATGCTTCGCCAAACCAGCGCCCGGGCTCGACCACGCTCAGCACGGCTTCGCGGCCGCTGCTGGCCGTGACGCTCAGCCGCACCAGCCCTTTTTCGACGCAATAAAGCGCATTCGGCGCTGATCCATGCGCGAACAGCGACTCGTTCTTCGCCAGTCTCAGCGGCCGGGCGCAGCCGCGCAACGCCTGTTCGAGCTGCGACGAAAGCACCCCACGGTCAAGGTAGGAATTCACGACCACGTTCCACTTCAGAAAATTGCCGGCCAAGGCGTTACCGGCCCGGCCCGAGCATACCGCGCGTGACGGTGGCGCGGCCAGGGTTATCACGCATGGGCAACTGTCAGAACCCGACAGTCTTGCCCCCGCCTCCGGTCGGATGATGGATTCAGCGCGCAGGGACTGTCAAAAGGTCCTGCGCCGATCCGGTCAACCGCAAGGAGATTTGAGAATGAACGCACACGCGCCCAGCAGGCAGGCAGCGGCCAGGGAGCCCGAGCATTTCGATGTGCTCATCGTCGGCGCCGGAATTTCCGGCATAGGCTCGGCCTACCATTTGCAGCAGCAATGTCCCGGCATGCGCTTCGCTGTGCTGGATGCGATGGAAAGCTATGGCGGCACCTGGCTCATTCACCGCTATCCCGGCACCCGCTCGGACAGCGACCTGTTTACCTTCGGCTACCGCTTCAAGCCCTGGACCGGAGCGCCGATCGCCAGCCGCGATCAAATCCTCACCTATCTCGGTGAAGTGATAGAGGAAAATCAGCTGGCTGCGCATATCCGCTACCGGCATGCGATCGCGTCGGCGTCCTGGTGCAGCGAAACCAATCTGTGGACCCTGCAGGTCCAGCGCACGGACAGCGGCGAGACCATCACGCTGACCACGCGCTTTCTGTGGATGTGCCAAGGCTACTATCGCCACGCCAAGGGCTATACCCCCGACTGGCCGGCCATGGAGTCATTCCAGGGTCGGATCATCCACCCGCAACAATGGCCTGAAGACCTCGATTGTTCGGGAAAGCACGTGGTGGTGGTCGGCTCGGGCGCGACGGCGGCCACACTGGTGCCGGCGCTGGCAAAAAACGGCGCGCAGGTCACGCTGCTGCAGCGCTCGCCAACCTATTTCTCCACCGGTCGCAATGCCGATGCGCTGTGCGACGAACTGCGCAAGCTCGAGGTCGACGACGCCTGGATCCATGAGATCATGCGCCGCAAAGTGGTCAAGGACCGCGACCTGCTGCGCCAACGCGCCGGCGAGAACCCGCAAGCCGTCACGCAGCAGTTGCTCGCGGGCGTGCAGGCGGCACTGGGTCCGGATTTCGACATCAGCACCCATTTCACGCCGCGCTACCGGCCGATGCAGCAGCGCATCGCCTTCGTGCCCGACGGCGATCTGTTCCAGGCGATCCGCAGCGGCCAGGCGACGGTGGTCACCGATGAAATCGCCACCTTCACCGAGACCGGAGTACGCCTGCAATCGGGCCAGACACTGGACGCCGACATCGTGGTCAGCGCAACGGGATTCCAGCTTTCCGTGCTCGGCGACATCCGATTTTCGATAGACGGCAAACCGCTCGATTTTTCCCAGACCGTGACCTATCGCGGAATGATGTTCACCGGCATTCCCAACCTGGTCTGGCTGCGCGGCTACAGCTTCTACAGCTGGACCTTGCGCGCCGACATCATCGGCGACTTCGTCTGCCGGTTGCTGCAGCACATGCAACGCAACCAGGCGTTGCGCGTCGTGCCCCGGCTGCGCGCCAGCGAGAAGGACATGGAACTGAGCGCCTGGGATGACCCCAAGGAATTCAATCCCGGCTACCTGCTGCGCGGCCTGCATCTTCTGCCCAAACGCGGAACCACGCCCGAGTGGCGGCATTGCCAGGACTACACGCTCGAGAGCGCGCTGTTCCCGGCAATCGATCTCGCCGACGAAGTCTTCGACTATGGCTACGGGCCGCAACACGTGCGCGCGCAGCTCCAGACCCATGAGCCATCGATCGCTGAAGGTTCAGCACATGGCGCCGCCCAGGCCCGCGCCCCACTTTTTCCAGCGTTCTGAGCTGTATATCCAGGAGACAACCATGAAGCAATTCACAGGCGGCGTTGCCGTGATCACCGGCGGCGCCTCGGGCATAGGCCGAGAATTCGCCAACACCGCGGCCAGCCATGGCATGAAACTGGTGCTGGCGGACATCCAGCAGGACGCGCTGGATGGCGCCGTCGCCGCTTTCCGCGCCCAGGACGTGGACGCCATCGGCGTGCACACCGATGTGTCGCGCGCCAGTGACGTCCAGGCGCTGGCCGATGCGGCAATGCAGACTTTCGGCCAGGTCAACTTGCTGTTCAACAACGCCGGCGTGACGTCCGGCGGCCTGGTCTGGGAGCACACGGAGCAGGACTGGAACTGGGTGCTGGGAGTCAACCTGCACGGTGTGGTCCATGGCGTGCGCATCTTCACGCCGCTGATGCTCGCCCAGGCGAAGAAGGACGAGAACTACCGCGGCCATATCGTCAACACGGCTTCCATGGCCGGCCTGATCACGGCGCCGTCCCAAGGCATCTACAACGTGTCCAAGCATGCGGTGGTCGCGCTTTCCGAGGCGCTCCACCACGACCTCGAGCTGGTCACCGGACAGGTCCACTGCTCGGTGCTGTGCCCGTCCTATGTACAGACCAACATCGGGGAGTCGGACCGCAATCGTCCGCAGTCGCTGGTCAACGCAACGCCGCTGACCACCTCGCAGAGCGTGACCCGCCAAAGCGTGCTCAGTTCGCTGGCCGCCGGCGATGTCACTGCCCAGCAGGTCAGCCAAGTGACCTTCGACGGCATTCGCGAGCGCAAGCTCTACATCTATCCCTCACCGCAGTCGTTGTCGCGCGTGAAGATGCGCATGGAGGACATCATTGCCCAGCGCAATCCCGGCGATTGGTTCTCGGACATTCCCAGCCTGCGCGCGCGCCGTGAGCGGCTGATCGAAGCCTTGCGTTGATCCGTGGCGATCCGCAAAAACAACTATCAGGAGACAGGGCATGAATAAAATCTCACAGCGGCTATCCTTCCTTCACGCCGGCCGGCGCAGCCTGCTGGCGGTGGCGCTGATTGCACCGTTCGCCCTGCCGGGCCAGGCGCAGGGCGAATACCCCCAGCGCACCCTCAAGATCGTAGTGCCCTATCCCGCGGGCGCCGCGTCCGATGCGATGGCGCGGGCCATCGCGGAAAAACTGCAGCAGTCCTGGGGCCAGCCGGTGATCGTCGAGAACCGTCCCGGAGCGTCGGGCACCATTGGCAACCAGCATGTGGTGCGCTCGCCCGCCGACGGCTATACGCTGCTCTACAGCAACACTTCGCTGATCCAGCAGCCCTGGATGATGAGCCGGCTGCCCTATGACCCGCTCAAGCAGCTCACGCCGCTGGTCGTCGTCGCGCGCGCCAACAATGCGCTGGTGGTGGCGCGCAAGCATTCGCGCGCCACCAGCGTCAAGGAGTTGATCGAACTCGCCAAGGCCGACCCGCAAAACTACAGCATTGGCAGCTGGGGCATAGGCTCGGGCGCACATATCAACAGCGAGATGCTTAACCGCCAAGCCGGCCTCGACATGCTGCATGTGCCGTTCCAGGGCGCAAGCCCGCTGGTGATCAACCTGCTGGGCGGCCAGGTCAGCGCCGGATTTCTCGACATTCCCTCACTGATTCCGCATATCGACGCCATCCGCCCGCTGGCGATCGCCGGCTCGCAGCGCCTGCCCAGCATGCCCGATGTGCCGACGTTCGCTGAACTGGGCTTCAAGTCGTTCGACTCCGACGGCTGGCACGGCCTGCTGCTGCCCGCGGGCACGCCCGCGCCCGTGGTGCAGAAGCTGTCGCTGGAACTCAACCGCATTCTTCGCCTGCCCGATATCGCGGCGAAGATCCAGGGCTTCGGCATGCTGCCCGGCGGCGGCACTCCCGAGGCCTATGCGCAGGCGATGCGCGTGGATTCGGACATCTACGCCAAGGTCATCAAGGCCGCCAATATACGGCTCGATTGAGGCTGACCAGGCCTGGTGCCCGGCTTTTTCGCAGCGCCTTTGCGCGCCCCACCTGCACGCGCAAACGCGCTGCAAAGCCGCTGCATTGATGTCTTGAATTCACTGTCCAGGAGCCCTCCCATGACGCACTCACTTGCACGCAGAAATCTCCTTCAATCCATCAGCCTCAGCATTCTTGCGCTGGCCGCCAGCATGGCTGTCGCGCCCGCGGCCCGGGCCCAGGGGGACTACCCGAACCGGTTGATCAAGCTCGTGCTGCCCTACCCCGCGGGAGGCGGCTCGGACGCGATGGCGCGCACTGTCGCCGACAAGCTCCAGCAGGTGCTGGGACAGACGGTGGTCGTGGAAAACCGTCCCGGAGCGTCGGGAACGATAGGCAATCACCACGTCGTCAAGGCGCCTGCCGACGGCTATACGATTCTCTACAGCAACACTTCGCTGATCCAGCAGCCGTGGATGATGAGCAAGCTGCCCTACGACCCGCTCAAGGACCTGACGCCGCTGATCGTCGTCTCGCGCATCACCAATGCGCTGGTGGTGCCCAGAAAACACTCCACGGTCACGACCCTCAAGGAACTGATAGCCCAGGCCAAGGCCAGCCCCGGCAAGTTCAGCGCGGGCAGCTGGGGCATGGGCGGTGGCGCTCATCTGTTGATCGAAACGCTGAACCAGCAGGCCGATGTCGACCTGCTGCATGTGCCGTTTCAAGGCTCGTCGCCGCTGGCCGTCAACCTGCTGGGCGGCCAGGTGCAGTCCGGCGCGGTCGATGCGCCGACGCTGATCACCTACAGCGACGCGTTCCGGCCGCTGGCGGTCGCCGGGCCGCAGCGCCTGCCGCGCTTTCCCGAGGTGCCAACCTTCCAGGAGCTGGGCTACGAGAACATGGCGTTTGACGGCTGGCATGGGCTGCTGCTGCCGCCCAAAACGTCGGCGGCCGTGGTGAAGAAGCTGTCGACCGCGATGAACACCATACTGCGCATGCCCGACGTACTGGCGAAGATCGACGCCATGGGAATGCTGCCCGGGGGCGGAACGCCCGAGGAGTATGCCCAGTCGATGCGCGAGGACTCGGCAGCCTACGCCAGGATCATCAAGGCCGCCAACATCCGGCTCGACTGAGCCGCCCACCCCGCGCGTCGCGCGCCTGGCCGCGACGCATCCCTTGGCCATCACCCCTTTGACCATGCCACTTCCCACACTTCCACTGACGGACGCCGGCACGGCGCGCACCCTGCACATCTCGCTCGATGGCGCGCCCCTGCAAATCCATTGCAACGACACCGGCGCGCCGACGCCGCAAGCGCAGACCGTCGTGCTGCTGCATGGTTCCGGCCCGGGCGTCACCGGCTGGAGCAACTTCGGCCGCAGCATGGGCCCCCTTGCCGATGCCGGCTACCGCGTGCTGGCCGTCACCTGCCCCGGCTGGGGCCCCAGCTCCGCCGTCGTATCCACCGGTTCACGCCCTGAACTCAACGCGCGCGTGCTTGCCGCCGTGCTTGATGCGCTCGAGCTGCAGCAGCCCGTCGCGCTCATCGGCAATTCCATGGGAGCCCACAGCGCTGTCGCATTTGCGCTGGCCCGGCCCGAGCGCGTCAGGCGGCTGGTGCTGGTGGGCGGTGGCACGGGCGCGGCAAGCATCTTTCAGCCACAGCTACCCGAAGGCCTGGAACGGATGCATGCGGTCTACCGCACGCCCTCGCTCGACAATCTTCGGCGCATGCTGCAGGCGCTGGCGTTCGCACCCGAGAACCTTCAGGAGGAGACAGTGCAGGCGCTGTGGCGCAGCGTGATGGCACGCCCCGAGCACCTGGAGAATTTCGTGCGCAGCCTGGAGGTCAACCCGCGCCAATACCCTGACGTCGGGTCGCGGCTCACGGAAATTTCCGCCCCGGCGCTGCTGATATGGGGGCGCGACGACCGCTTTGTGCCACTCGACATCGCGCTGCGCCTGCTCGCCGGCCTGCGCCATGCCGAACTGCATGTGATCGGCAATTGCGGCCACGGGGTGATGATGGAACAGGCGCCGGCGGTGAACCGCATGGCGCTGGAGTTCCTCGCGCGCTGATCAACTCGGCTGCCCCTGCGCCAGCGCCGCCCTTCCCGCCAGCACCAGCGCGCTGTCTTCCTGCGGCGTATGGATGCGCCCGCACAGCACATCGCGCAGATGGCGCTCGAGCGGGTTGCGGCGCGACAGTCCGTGGTTGCTGGTCAGCGCCAGCGCCTCCTGCACCACTTCCACGGCCTGGCGCATCACCAGGGTCTTGATCAGGCCGCTGTCGGCCAGCGCCACCTGCGCGCCGCTGTCCAGATCGCGTGCCAGGCTGGAAATCAGGCGCTGGTTCGCCAGCAGCAGCGCCTCGATGCGACCCACGGCCTCCTGCACGCGCGCCAGCGTCGCCAGTGGCGCGCCCAGGCTGGCGGGCGCGCGCTCGCGCACAAAGGTCAGCAGCCAGTCGCGCGCGGCCCGCGCCACGCCCGTATAGAGCGCGCCCAGCAGCACCGTCATCTCGGCCTGCATGTGGGTGTCCCTGGCCTGCGCGCCCGGGGGGGCGATGCCCATGCCATGGTCCAGGGGCGTGAGCACATCGTCAAAGACCACATCATGGCTGCCGCTGGCGCGCAGGCCCAGATGGTCCCAGCTCTCCTCGATGCGCACCCCCGGGCTGCCCGCGCGCACCAGGAAGGTACCGACCTGCGGTTCGGCATCGTCGGTGCGTGCCCAGACCGCGTACCAGCGCAGGATGGGCGCCCCCGTGGAGTAGATCTTGCGCCCGCTCAGGCGCCAGCCTTGTGGCGTGCGCCTGGCCACCGTCGCCGGCAGGCCGCCGCGCGCGGGCGTGCCCAGCTCGGGCTCCACGCGCAGGGAGTTGACCAGCGACACGCTGTGCACCGCCTCCTGCACCAGTTGCCGCGCCAGCGGCTCGGGCCAGGGCGAGCCGGCGCGCGCCATGCCGCGCTGCTGCAGGTATTGCATGCTCAGCACCAGCGCCGTCGCCGGGCAGCCGTAGCCGATGGCGCCAATCACTTCGCCGAGTTCGGCCGCAGATGCCTGCTGGCCGCCCAGCGCACTGGGCGCGGCCAGCGCCAGAAAGCCCGCCTGCTGCAGGTCGGCGAAATTGGCATGGGGAAAACTGCCGTCGCGGTCATGCGCCACCGCGCGCTGGCCGAAGTCCGCGGCCAGCGTGCGCGCCGTATCCGCCCAGCTCATCTCCAGCTTCATGTTCAGGCCGCCTTGCGTTCGAGCGTGCGCAAGGCCTGGCGCTGGGCGACTTTCTCGCGGATCAGCGGAATCAGTTCGCGGCCGTATTCAATGGCGTCGATCAGCGGATCGAAGCCCCGCAGCAGCAGCGTGCCGATGCCCAGGTCGTAGTACTTGAGCAGCGCCTCGGCCACCTGCTCGGGCGTGCCGACCAGCGAGGTGGAGTTGCTGCGCCCGCCAGTCTCGCGCGCCACCGCGGTCCACAGGCGTTCGTCGACGCGGTCGCCCCTAGCGGCATCGGCCAGCAGCCGGCGCGCGCCTTCGCTTTGCTGCGGGCCGGCGCCGCGCGCATGGGCAATCGGCACCTGCTTGCTGCGCGTGGCGGCGAGAATTTCCTCGGCCTTGGCCCAGGCCTGCGCTTCGGTGGGCGCAATGATGGGGCGAAACGAAATGCTGAAAGCGATTTCTCGGCCGTGCGCTGCGGCTTCGGCGCGCACCCTGCGCACCAGCTCGGCCGATTGCGCCAGCGACTCGCCCCACAGGGCGTAGACATCGGCATGCCTGCCCGCGACCTTGAGCGCGGGCTCCGACGCACCGCCAAAGAAGATGGGCACATAGGGCTGCTGCAGCGGCCTGACTTCGGAGAACGCGCCCTTGGCCTGGTAGTAGCTGCCTTCATGGTCGAAAGGCTGGGTCTCGGTCCAGACGCGGCGCAGCACGGTGAGGTATTCGTCGGTGCGCGCATAGCGCTCGTCGTGGCTGAGGAAGTCGCCGTCGCGCTGCTGATCGACATCCGAGCCGCCGCTGATGTAATGCACCGCCACGCGCCCGCCGGTGTAGTGATCCAGCGTCGCGAACTGGCGCGCGGCCAGCGTGGGCGCGACAAAGCCCGGGCGATGCGCCAGCAGGAACTTGATGCGCTGGGTATGCGCGGCCGCATAGGCCACGGTGAGCAGCGGATCGGGGCTGGTCGCGCTTGCAGGCACCAGGATACGGTCGAAACCCGCGTGCTCATGGGCCTGGGCAAACGCCCGCACATAGTCGGTATCGACCGCCGGGCCCTTGCGGGAAATGGTCTCGGACGCTTCCTGGGGGGCAATCATGCCAATGATCTGCACGGACATCGCTGTTCTCCTTAAATGACATCGGGTGGCGGCAAAACCCCATGATCGGGCGACCCTGCCCTGCGGGCCAACGAAGAAAAACGCGTTTGCTTGTGCGATTTTTGCGGGGCGGCCCCGGCCGGCTTCAGTGCGGGTAGCCGGCACGCACCAGTTGCATGCGGTCGGCGTCCATGCGGCGCAGCAGACCTTCGACGCCGGGCGCGGGCGCGCCTGTCGCCACGGCCTCGGTCACGGCTTCGCTGCGGCATATCAGGTCGTCTTCCGACCACGCCGCCTGGCCGGGCACCGAGCGCGCACGCAGCCAGCCGTCGCGGTCGACAAACAGCCGGTGACCGGGCGCCTGCTGCGGCGTCACGCCCAGCAGCAAGGCCAACGCGGGCAGCAGCGCGCGGTCCTCGGCCTGGCATTCGGGCGCGGCGCCCGAAGCCGTGCCCAGCACCACCGTGACCCAGCGCGGATCCTCCTGCGGCAGGGCCTGCTCTGCCGCAGCCGGCAGCACCAGCTGCAGGCGCTGGCCGCGCAGGCTGTCGCTGGCGCGCTGCCCGCCATGGCGGCAGTTCAAGATGCTCACCGGCAGGCGCACCGGACGCTCCCAGGCGCCCAGATCGCGCAGCATCTGGCCCGACGCCCGCGCCTGAAGAAAATCAAGTGACGACCAGATCTCCTGGTCCGACAGCGCGCTTGCGCCGGGCATGGTCTGGGCGCCCGAGCGCGCATCGCGCATGCCGTGGCGCACGCGCCAGAACAGCTCGCCTTCGAGGCGTTTCCACAGCAGGCCGCCGGCCAGATCGGGCGGCCACTGCGCCAGCTGGCTGGCCAGCGGGCCTTCGCCGCGCGCGTCGGCGCCATGGCATTGCGCGCAATGCCGGCTGAACACCGCCTGGCCCTGGGCAATGCTTTGCGCGGAGAACGCCTGGGGCGCGCGGTGCAGGCTGGTGGGCACGGCCGGCGCCCACAGCAAGGCGCTGCCGGGCCAGGGCGCAAGCACCAGCAAGGCGGCGGCGCCAGCCGCCAGGCCATAGCTCCAGCGCCGGCGCGGCCGCCGCGGCACGGCCAGCACCAGCGCCAGCAACGACAGCACCAGCGCGCCGGCAACGCAGGCCAGGGTGAGCACCACGCGGCGCGCATGGCCGGGCTCGAGCAGCAGCCGCTCGGCCGCCAGCCGCCGGGCAAACGGCCAGGCAGGCTGATCGGCAATGGTGGCGGACAGTCCCAGCGCATGCCAGGCATCGCGCAGCGCGATCTGCGCGGCGTACAGCGCCTCGAGCACACCGCCCACGAACTCCGGTGACAGGATCATGCGCTACCAGCTGTCGCCCAGTCCCAGCAGCGCCAGCGCCTGGCGGCGCAGCTCGACCAGGCGTGGATCGCCGCGGTGGCGTGGATACGGCAGGTCGTTGACCAGCACTTCGCGTATGCGTGCCGGCCGATCCGAGAGCACCACCACGCGCTGCGCCATGAACAGCGCTTCCTCGACATCGTGCGTCACCAGCAGCGCCGAGAAGCCCTTGCGCTGCCACAGCGCCACCAGCTCGGTCTGCATGGAAAGCCGCGTCAGCGAGTCGAGCTTGCCCAGCGGCTCGTCCAGCACCAGCAGGCGCGGGTCGTTGACCAGCGCGCGCGCCAGCGCCACGCGCTGCGCCATGCCCCCCGACAACTCGTGCGGCAGCGCGCGCGCAAAGGCTTGCAGGCCCACCAGCGCCAGCGCCTCGTCAACGCGGTGGCCTTGGGATTTCAGCAGGCCGCGCGCCTGCAGTCCCAGAGCGACGTTGTCGCGCACCGTGCGCCAGGGAAACAGCGTCGGGTCCTGGAAGACCACGATGCGCGAGGGATCGGGATCGGTGATCGGCTTGCCATCCTGCAGCAGCCGGCCCGCGCTGGCCGGCTCGAGTCCGGCAACCAGGCGCAGCAAGGTGCTCTTGCCGCAGCCGCTGGGGCCCAGCAGCGCGACAAACTCGCCCGGTGCGATGTCCAGATCCAGGCCGTCTATGACCTGCAGCGGCCCGCCCGCGCCGTCCTTGGCGTGGCGCTGGGCAAACCAGTGGCTCACCCCCTGGACTTCAATGCGCGCGCCGGCGCCGGCATTGGCGGCGGGCGCAAGGACCTGGGCCGGCGTTTCCTGCACGCGCGTCGCAGTGGCGGTGTTTACCATTTGAGTGTGCCTTTCTGCCAGGACAGCACGCGGTCACGGAACGCGAACAGCAGCGTGATCACGCCGGAAAACAGCAGCGCCATCAGGATCAGCGCGGCGTACATGTTCGGGTAGGCGGCCCAGCCCTGGGCCCAGGTCAGATACCAGCCCAGGCCCGATTTGACGCCCAGCATCTCGGCCACGACCAGCGTCGAGAACGCCGCGCCCAGGCCCATGAACAGACCGACAAACACCTGCGGCAGCGCCGCGGGAATCGCCACGCGCAGCACCAGAAACCATTGCGAGGCGCCCAGCGTGCGCGCCACGTCGTAGAAGTTCTTGTGCACGCCGGCCACGCCCGACCAGGTCAGGATGGCGACCGGAAAGGCCATGCCCAGCGCGATCAGGAACACCGCGGTGGACCAGCTCGACGGAAAGAAATAAAAGCTCACGGGAAGCAGCGCCGTGGTCGGCACGGGCCCGAGCACGCGCAGCACCGGATGGATCCAGTAGCTTGCGCTGCGCGACCAGCCAATCAGCACACCGGTGACAAAACCCACGAGCGCGCCTATGCCTATGCCGATTGCCAGCAGGCGCAGCGAGTTGAGCGCGCTTTCGGCCAGGCGTTCGGCGTCGGTCGCATAGACCTCGACCAGTGCCTGGGGCGGCGCGAAAAACGGCGTGGGCAAACGGCCGAGCTTGGCCGTGAGCACTTCCCAGGCAAGCAGGCCCAGCGCCAGCGCGGCCAGCCAGGCGCCTGCGGGCCGCAGCCGGCGGCGCAGCAGCGCCAGCGCCGCCAGGCGTTCGGGGGTGAGCACCAGCGCCAGCAGCAGCGCGGCAACGGCCGCCGCGCCCGCGGCGAACTCCGCGGTATAGGCCCATTCGGTGAAGCCCGCGGGCAGGTTAGGCCAGAAATGCGTGAGCGCCGCAAGCAGGCCCCAGGCGACGGCGGCCAGCGCGCCTTGCCACCACAGCGTGGAGGGCGCGGCGGCGGCAGCCGTCGCTGCGGCAGCCGTCGCTGCGGCAGCCGTCGCTGCGGCAGCCGTTGTCGATGTCGATGTCACGCGCACGGGATCGGGCAGGTCCCTGCCCGCGCGGCTTTCGCCCGGCAGGCCCCGCCCCGGGCGCCCCGGGCGCGCTTCTGTGCCAGGCAGAATAGGTTCGGCAAGGGTGCTCATTGCTGTTCTCCAGGAGTTCGTCAGGCGCAGGTTTCAGGACAGCACGTCGGCGTAGACATGGGCGGCAAAGCGCACCGGATCAGTGCTTGGCTTGAGCACCTTGACCAGCTTGAAGTCGCGCGCATAGAACTCGATCTCGTCGCGCAGCGACTTGCCCACGGGATGGCTGCGGTGGGTGAGCGTTCCCAGCACGGCGCGCAGGTCGCTCTCGGGCACCTTGGAATAGGGGCTGAAGATGCGCGCCGTCTCGCCCGGGTTGTCGGAGATGAAGTCCGAGGCTTCGACAATGGCGCGCGTGAGCGCGGCTGCGGCCGGGCGATCGTTGCGCACCAGCGCGCCGCTCACGCCCAGCACGCAGCAGGTCTTGGCCGCGTACTCGCCCGACAGGTTGGTGGCCAGATCGACCAGGCCCTGGGTGCGCCGCTGCACCAGCAGCAAGTTGGGGTCGCCGTCGGCAATTGCCTGGGCCTCGCCCTTTTCCACCGCCAGGCCCAGCATGTCGGCGGGAAACTGGCGCCAGTTCACGTCGCGTTCGGGATCGATGCCGGCCTTGGTCAGCAGCACCGAGAAGAAGTTCTTGCCCGGCGAATTGAGATCGGAAACCGCAATTGTCTTGCCCTTGAGGTGCTTGAGTTGCTTGACGCCCGCGGGCGCATAGCCCACCAGGCGCGAGCAGCCGCCATGCGAGCTGCCGACCAGCTTCACGTCAAAGCCCGATTCCAGTGGCTTGATCCAGCGGTGGATCATGCCCAGGCCGGCATCGGCCTTGGAGGTGGCAATGATTTCCAGCAGCTGATCGGTCGCGCCCGCGAAGTTGACCAGCTCCACCTTGAGGCCGTGCTTCTCGAAGATGCCGCGCTCTATGGCCACCGGAGCGGCCGAAAGGCAGATCGCGTTGGCGTTCCAGGCCAGCTTGATGGGGCGCAGCGGCCCGGCCGCCGTGGCGCGTTGCGCGACCAGGCCCGCCCCACCCGCCAGCGAGGCCGCGCCCGCGGCGCGCAGCATGTCGCGGCGCGACCATGCCTTCTTCTCCCCCCCGTTCCGGTTGTGTACGCTGTCCATGCCGTGCTTTCCTTTCGTGGCGATCTGTTGCTGGCCGCATGACCAGATAAGCCGCTATTGGAGTCAATGCAGCGCGCCGCGGGAACGAACAAAAACGCAAAACCATATGCGGAAAATACCGTTTACGCCAACGCGCGCGCGGGCTGTAATCCATGCATGTCCAATGAAATCCCCACGCCCGCGCCGCGCCTGCAGCAATTCATTGCGCAGCTGTCGGACACCATTGCGCGCAGCGCCGACGAAGCCGCCTTGCTTGCCGGCGCCACGCCGCTGCTGCAGTCGCTGGTCGCGCACGACGACTGGCTGCCCCAGGCCCTGGCCCAGCCGCATCCCGCGCACTACCAGCAGTTTCTGCTGCACGCCGACCCCGCCGGCCGCTTTTGCGTGGTCAGCTTTGTCTGGGGTCCGGGCCAGGGCACGCCCATCCACGACCACACGGTCTGGGGCCTGATCGGCATGCTGCGCGGCGCCGAGGAAGGCCAGCATTTCGCGCGCGACACCGAGGGCCGCTGGCAGGCCGACGGCCCGCCCCAGGCCCTGCACCCGGGCGAGGTGCAGGCCGTCTCGCCGTCGATAGGCGATGTGCACCGCGTGCGCAATCTGCTGGCCGACCAGGTCTCGATCAGCATCCATGTCTACGGCGCCGACATCGGCAAGGTGCAGCGCCATGTATTCACCGAAGACGGTGGCGTCAAGCCTTTTGTCTCGGGCTACGCCAACCTCCCCCACTGAATTTCCCACCCTTTCTTCCAGCCCGATATGAGCACTTCCTTTCCCCAATTGACTCCCCAGGACATTCGCCAGGCCCTGCTGGCCGGCGAGGAAATCGCGCTGCTCGACCTGCGCGAGGAAGCGCCGTTTGCCCAAGGCCACCCGCTGTGGGCCGCCAATCTGCCCGCTGGCAGGATCGAGATCGACGCCTGGCAGCGGCTGCCGCGGCGCGACACGCGCATTGCCATCTACGACAACGGCGAAGGCCTGACCGAGGGCGCGGCGCGCAGCCTGCAGGCGCTGGGCTATACCCAGGTGCATGTGCTGGCCGGCGGCCTCGCGAGCTGGAAGGACGCGGGCTACGAGCTGTTCATTGACGTCAACGTGCCCAGCAAGTCGTTTGGCGAATGGCTGGAAGCCGAACGCCACACGCCTTCGCTGGCGGCCGAGGAAGTCAAGGCGCTGCTCGACAGCCAGGCCAATGTCGTGGTGCTTGATGCCCGCCGCTTCGACGAATACCAGACCATGAGCATTCCCGGCGGCGTGAGCGTTCCCGGCGCCGAGCTGGTGCTGCGCGCGTCCACCCTCGCGCCCGACCCATCCACCCATATCGTCGTCAACTGCGCGGGCCGCACACGCAGCCTGATAGGCACGCAGTCGCTGATCAATGCCGGCCTGCCCAACCGCATCACCGCGCTGCGCAACGGCACGATTGGCTGGCTGCTGGCCAACCAGCAGCTCGACCATGGAGCCGACCGTCAGGCGCCGGCCGTGCAGGAGGACGAGCGCCGCCAGGCCGCCGAGCGCGCGCGCGCCGTCGCCGATCGCGCCGGCGTGCGCCGCGCCACGCCGGCCGAGCTGGCGCAGTTTGCCGGCGATGCCGCGCGCACCACCTACCGCTTTGACGTGCGCAGCGCGGGCGAATACACCGCCGGCCATCTCCAGGGCTTTCGCCATTACCCCGGCGGCCAGCTGGTGCAGGAAACCGACCACGCGGCGCCGGTGCGCGGCGCGCGCATCGTGATGGTTGACGACGATGGCGTGCGTGCCAACATGAGCGCTTCGTGGCTGGCGCAGATGGGCTGGGAAACCTGGGTGCTCGATGGCATGGGCCCGGCCGACTGGAACGAGACCGGCCAGCCCGCGCCTGTCTACCCGCCACATGCAAGCGCCGTGCAGGATGTCTCGGTGCACACCTTGGCCCAATGGCTGGCCGAGGACGGCACCGGTCCACGCACCGCCGTGCTCGACTTCACCAGCAGCGCCAACTACGTGCAGCGCCACATTCCCGGCGCCTGGTTCGTGCTGCGCTCGCAGCTCACGCAGGCGCTGGCGACCATTCCCAAGGCCGAACGCTATGTCGTGACCTGCGGCTCCAGCCTGCTGGCACGCTACGCCGTGCATGCGCTGGGCCAGGCCACCGATGCGCCCGTGTATGCCTTGACCGGCGGCACCCAGGCCTGGATTGCGCAAGGCCTGCCGCTGGAAACCGGCGAGACCCGCCTGGCCTCGCCGCGCACCGACCGCTATCGCCGCCCCTACGAAGGCACGCAGGCGCCGCGCAGCGCGATGCAGGCCTATCTCGACTGGGAGTTTGGCCTGGTCCAGCAGCTCAAGAACGACGGCACGCACGGCTTCACCACCATCTGATCAAGCCCCCATGAAAAAACGCAGTGCCCGGCAGGACACTGCGTTTTCATTTGTGCAGGGTGCGCCGCCCATCCTGCGACAGGCTCAGGACCAACGGGATTTCAAACCCCGCTGTTTTGCCCCACTCAAAGCTTGGCAATGGACACTTCGGTGGACTTCACCAGCGCCACGACTTCGGAGCCGATTTCCAGCCCCAGATCGTTGACCGAACGCGTGGTGATGACGGAAGTCACCACACCCCAGGGGGTCTCGACATCGACTTCGGAGACCACGTCGCCGCGGATGATCTCGCGCACCTTGCCCTTGAACTGGTTGCGAACGTTGATGGCTTGAATGGTCATGAAAAGCTCCTGAAAAATGCGTTGAAAAAATGGGATGGGTGGCGCGCTCAGACGCTGCAGCGAACCTGGGAGAAATGCACCGGCGCGAACGATGCGTCCGCCTGCACCTTGGGCCGCAGCACTTCGCAGACCAGCACCTGCACGGCCTCGTCAACGCGCACCGCGAGATCGGTGCTCAGCGTGCTTGCGCCTTCGGGCAGCACGAACACCTGGGCATCGGTGGCATAGATGCCGGGAAGAATCTGCTTGGCGGCCAGCGCCTGCAGCACGGGCCGCAGCGCATAGTCCAGCGCCAGCATGTGGTGCGGGCTGCCGCCCGTGGCCAGCGGCAGCACGGTCTTGCCCTTGAGCCCGGTCTGGGGCAGCAGATCGAGAAACACCTTGAGCACGCCGCTGTAGGCCGCCTTGTAGACCGGCGTGGCAATCACCACCACCCGGGCGTCGGCCACCTGCTGCACGGCGCGCACGATGGACGGATGGGCGAAGTCGGCGTGGATCAGCGCCTGGGCATCGAGGTCGCGGATCTGCAGCTGCGTCACCTCGATCTGGTGCTTGGCAAGCCGCTTGCCCACGGACTCGAGCAGGGCCGCGGAGCGGGAAGTGTGCGACGGGCTGCCGGCAATCAACAAGACGGACATGGGGTTCCTTGGTTCAGAGTCAAACGGGATCGGTCAGGCCCAGATGGGCGCGCAGCGTGCTGCCGGTGTACTCGCGGCGAAAGCGCCCGCGCTCCTGGAGCAGCGGCACCACGGCGCGCGTGAACTCCTCGAAGCCGCCGGGAAAATAGGCGGGCATGATGTTGAAGCCGTCGGCCGCGCCCGCGTCGACCCAATGGAGCATGTGATCGGCAATTTCCTGCGCCGTGCCCGCGACCACTTGGTGGCCGCGGCTGCTGGCAATGTGGTGGTAGAGCTGGCGCAGCGTCAGCTGCTGTTCGCGCGCGATCTTCAGCAGCAGCTTGCGCCGGCTGAAGCTCGCGTCGTCTTCGGGCAGATCGGGCACGGGTGCGTCAAGGTCATGGCCCGTGAGATCGAGATCGAGCTCGGCGGACAGCATGTAGTGGGCCTTGCTCTGGTCGGTAAAGGCCTGCAGCTGAGCGAGCTTGTCGCGCGCTTGGGCTGCCGTGCGGCCAACGATGGGCATCAACCCCGGCATCACCTTGACCCTGGCCGGGTCGCGCCCCGCGGCCGCCACCTGCTGCTTGAGCGCGCGGTAGAAATCCTGGGCCGCCTGCAGGTCCTGCTGGGCCGTGAAGATCACTTCGGCATGGCGCGCGCCCAGCTGCTGGCCGGCGCCCGATGAGCCGGCCTGTATCAGCACCGGCTCGCCCTGCGGGCTGCGCGTCACATTGAGCGGCCCCTTGACCTGGAAGTACTTGCCGACATGCTCAAGCGCATGCAGCTTGTCGCTGTCCATGTAGATGCCGCGCGCCTTGTCGCGCACATAGGGGTCGGCCTCCCACGAGCGCCACAGGCCTTGCACCACCTGCACGAATTCCTCGGCAATCGCATAGCGTTCGAGCGACTCGGGGTGCAGCGAACGGCTGAAGTTGCCCGAACCGTCCTGCACCGTGGTGACGATGTTCCAGGCCGCGCGGCCCTGGCTCAGCAGGTCGACCGAAGCCAGCGAGCGCGCCAGCGTGAACGGATCGCTGTAGGTGGTCGAGGCCGTGGCCGCAAGACCGATTTTCTGCGTCTGCACGGCAAGCATCGCCAGCACCACCATGGGGTCGGGGCGGGTGATCATCGAGGGGTGCGAATCCCTGGTCGTGACCAGGCGGTCGCCAAAGAACACCATGTCGAACTTCGCGGCCTCGGCCTCCCTGGCGATGCGCGCGATCAGATCGAAGTTCTCGGTGCCTGACTCGGCGCCGGGAAAGCGCCAGCCGCCTGCGTGGTGGCCCGCGGCCAGCAAAAACAATCCCAGATGCATGAACTTCAACCTTGTTGGATTTCCAGCGCCGGGCCGGGCCCCGCCCGCTGGCGCGGCCCGGCCCTGGCGGCTACTTCGCGAGCGCCACCGGCTGCTGCGCCGGCGTCACAAAGATGTCCCTGGCCAGGCCGTGCATCCTGTGCACGATGGCCGTTGTTGCCGCCGCGTCCGCGGGCGCGGCGCTGACCTGCACCTGGACCAGCGCCTGGCGCACTTCGGGCGTGGCCAGGGCTTCCAGCACCCAGCCCGTGAGCTTCTTGCGCACGGCGTCGGGAATGCCCGCGGGCGCGGTCCAGAAGAACGAGCCGCCAAACGCGTCGTCCCATTTGGCAAAGCCCTGCTGGGCCACCGACTGCACGCCCTTGAGTCCCTCGGGCGGCGTCTTGGTGCCGAAATAAGCCAGGGCCTTGAGCTTCTCGGCGCGCACGAAGGTGGTGCTCAGCGGATCGATGACCAGGTCCACATGGCCGCCAATCGCATCGTTGATGGCCGCGGCACTGCCCTTGTAGGGCACATGGGTCATCTGTATGCCGGTGATCTGCTGGAAGTAGACGCCCGCCATGTGCCCCGGCGTGCCCACGCCCGATGTGCCCAGCGTGATCGGATGCTTCTTCGCATAGGCCACGAGTTCCTGCAGGTTCCTGGCCGGGAAATCGGAGCGCACCGCGAAGGTCGTGATGCCGCTGCCGATATAGGCAATCGACTGGAAGGACTTGAATGCATCGAACTGCACGGGCATCAGTTGCGGTGCGATGGCCAGATTGCCAATCGAGGCATTGAGCAGGGTGTAGCCGTCGGGCCTGGCGCGCGCCACGAACTGCGCGCCTATGGTGCCGCCCGCCCCAGGCTTGTACCCGATGATCACCGGCTGGCCGGCCCGTTCGGAGACCTGCTCGGCAATCAGCCGCGCGACGTTGTCGTTGGTGCCGCCCGGCGGGTAGGGAACGACCAGCGTGATGGGCTTGCTCGGCCAATTGCCTTCAGCAGCTCCTGCCACGCCTGCCGCCCCTGCCGCGCCCATGACTGCGCTGGCGGCCAGGCCTGCGGCCAGCGCCAAGGCACGGCGGCGAAAGATGTTTGCTGATCCAGACATGACCCATTCCTTGAAGATTGCTTGGAATGAAGTCTAGGAATTCGTCCTCGATACAGCCACGAATGTTTGGGACTATGCAAACGCGTTTTTCAACTAAGCGCAGCCCCCCGTCGGCAATCACGTGCGGCGCGCGATGCGCACGATGGCGTCGTGGATTTCATGGCGCGCATCGGCCACCTCGATTTCGCCCGCGGCCGCCGCAAACGACACCGCCTCGGCGGCGCCCAGCATGGCGCGCATGCCGGCCTGTGCCAGCGGTTGTTTGGCGAATGGCTGGAGCGCATCGCGGCACTTCGCCAGGAACAGCGCTTCGTGCGCCTTCTTCAACGCGTCGAGTTCGGGTGAGCCGGCAAGCGCGGCGCTGACTCCGGGCAGCTCGCGGCCCATGGCCATGACGCAGTCGACATAGGCGCCCGCAATCACTTTCGCCACCGCTCCAAGCGACTTTCCCGAGGCCTGCAGGGCCTGGTCCAGCAGCGCGTGCTGCCGGTTGTCGTACTCCGCATACAACACGCCCAGCAGGCCGGTGCGCGAGCCGAAGTGGTCGTAGACCACGGGCTTGGTCACGCCCGCGCGCTCGGCGAGATGGCCCAGCGTCAGCGCATCCGTGCCTTCGCCGCGCACGATGGCCCAGGCGACATCGATGAGCTGGCGCTGGCGCTCGTCCTTGGGCAGACGCTTTTTCGCCGCAACGGGCCGGGCCGCTTTCGTGGGATTGCTTGACATCTTCAAACTACCAAAGGTAACCTACTAAAAGTAATTTACGAGTTCCAGCTACCAATGGTAGTTCAATTGCACGCTCCAAGGACCCGCCATGCATGCCCTCATCGTCGTCAGCCATCCCGATACCCAGTCCCTGACGCACGCCGTCGCCCAGGCGTTTGCCAAAGGCCTTTGCGCCTCGGGCAAGCACAGCGCCGAGATCGCCGACATCGCGGCCGAAGGCTTCGACCCGGCATTCAACCAGAACGACCGCAGCGCCTATTTTCTGAAGGCGCCCCTGCCATCGGACATCGTGCGCGAACAGGCGCGGGTCGACCGCGCCGACGCGCTGGTGCTGGTATATCCGATCTACTGGTGGTCCTTCCCCGGCCAGCTCAAGGGCTGGATAGACCGCGTGTTCACCAACGGCTGGGCCTACGAAGAGACGCCCGACGGCAAACTGGTCAAGCGCCTGGGCCACCTCGGCGTCCACCTGCTGGGCATAGGGGGCGCCGCCAGCGCGACCTATGCGCGCCACGGTTACGCGCAGGCAATGCGCACGCAGATCGATCACGGCATTTTCGACTTCTGCGGCGCGCGTCTGGTTTCGTCCGAATTCCTGCTCGATGTGAACGGACAGGCAGCGGCCTCGCATGTCGCCACGGCGCAGGCATTGGGCGCTGCGGCCTTCGCCAGCCAGGCACCGTCCCTGGCCGCCGAGGCAGCGGGCTGAAGCCTGGCCGTCAGGCCACCGCCGCCGCTTTCCCCGCGGCTGCCTGCCTGAGCCAGCTCTCGAAATCCTGCGGCGCAAGCGGCCGCGAGAACAGATAGCCCTGGGCCACGGGATAGCCCTGCTCGCGCAGCAGCAGGTTTTGTTCGGCGGTCTCCACGCCTTCGGCAACCACGGTCAGGTGCAGGCTCTTGCCTATGCCCAGGATCGCGGCGCTGAGCGCACGCGCGGCCTCGTCGTTGCCCAGGTCGGCGACAAAGCTGCGATCGAGCTTGAGCTCGGTGACCGGCAGGCGGCGCAGATAGCTCAGGCTCGAGTAGCCGGTGCCGAAATCGTCCATCGCCAGCCGTATGCCATTGGCATGCACTTCGGCAATGGTCTTCATGGTGCTGGGATTGGTGTCGAGCAACACGCTTTCGGTCAACTCCAGCGTCAGGTCCTGCGAGCTCAGCGAATTGACTTCCAGCGTGTCGGCGATCATGCGCGGCAGATCGAGGTTGTGGAAGCTGGTGGGCGACAGGTTGACCGACACCGCCGGCACGGCCAGGCCCTGGGCGCGCCAGGCCGCCAGCTGGCGGCAGGCTTCGCGCAACGCCCAGTGGCCCAGATCGGCAATCAGGCCGCATTCCTCGGCCAGGGGAATGAAGCGCACCGGCGAGATTTCGCCCAGCTCGGGATGGGTCCAGCGCGCCAGCGCCTCGACGCCGTAGAGCTTGCCGCTCTCCATGTCGACCTGGGGCTGGTAGTGCAGATGCAGCTGCCGCGTCTGTATCGCGCGACGCAGCGCGGTTTCCAGCGCCAGGCGCTCCTGCGCCAGCTGGTTCATTTCGCTGCTGAAGAAGCTGAAGCACCCGCGGCCGCTGCTCTTGGCCTGGTACATGGCCATGTCGGCGCGGTGCAGCAGTGTTTCCATGTCGCGGCCATCGTCGGGGAACATCGCGATGCCCACGCTTGCCGATGCCGCCAGCGCCACGCCGGCGACGGTGACCGGACTGCCCAGCAGTGCCAGCAGGCGTTCCACCATGTCGGTGGTCTGCGCCACATCGCTTTGCGGCAGCACCACCACGAACTCGTCGCCCGATAGCCTGCCGGCGATGTCCGAGGCGCGCAGGTCCTGGCGCAGCCTGCCCGCGATCTGGCGCAGCAATTCATCGCCCGCGGGATGGCCCAGGGAATCATTGACCTGCTTGAAGCGGTCCAGGTCGATGAACAGCACTGCCAGCTGGTCATGGCTGCGCGTTGCCGCGGCAATCGCCTTGTCCGCCTTGGCCTGCAGCAAACTGCGATTGGGCAGGCCGGTCAGGCCGTCATAGAAGGCCAGCTGGCGAATGCGCTGGCGCGTGTGCTCGCGCTCGAGCGCCAGCGCGCACAGGTGCACGCAGGCATCGACCATCAGCTGGTGAAAAGTCTCCGCGGCCTGAACCCGCGGGCTGTTGAAGTAGAACGCAAAGCTGCCGACCACCCGCCCCTGGCTGTTGCGAATCGGCGTGGACCAGCAGGCGACAAAGCCCAGCGGCAGGATACGGTGGCGGTGCTCGGCCCACAGCGGGTCGGTGGCGATGTCGTCGACGCGCACGGCCTCGTTGCGCCAGGCCGCCGTGCCGCAGGAGCCCGACGCCGGGCCTATGGGCACGCCGTCAAGCTGACGCGAATAGTCCGCGGGCAGGCTGGGCCCGACCAGGGGCTGGAGCAGGCCTTGCTCGCTGACGCCCAGAATCGACGCCGTGATCTCGGGCGAGATGCGCTCGACTTCATGGCAGATCAATTCCAGCACCTCCGCCAGCGGGCATTCGCGGACCATGGCTTCGAGAACGCGGTGCTGCAGCACCTCGTGCATCTTGGAGCGCGTGATGTCGGTCAGCGTCGTGACCGTGTAGCTCCAGTCGCCGCCGTTCTCAGCGCCCACGGGATTGCTGATGACCTTGACCCAGTAACGCCGCCCTTGCTTGCTGACGACGATTTCCTCGCGCTCCACCGATCCACCGGTGCGCAGCGCATCCCGGTAATTCGCGACGAATTCCTCATCGATCTGCGGGGCCAGCAAGGCAATCGGCGCGCGCCCGCGGATTTCGTCAAGCTGCCAGTCGAACATGCGCGTGAAGCCGTTGTTGACATAGACGATCTTCGAGTCGCTGTCACTGATCACGACCGCGGTACCGCTGGCATCGGCGACCAGCGACAGCCGCTGCAGGTGCTCGGTCTGCGCCTGCTCGCGCTGCAGGCGCGCCGTGATGTCGGTGGCGATCTTCAGGATCTGCCGCACCCTGCCCTGGGCATCGAGCACCGGAGTGTAGGTGGCTTCCAGCCAGCAGCTGCTGCCATCGGTGCGCAGGCGCTCGGCCAGGCCGGTGCGGGCATTGCCGTCGCGCAGCTGGGGCCAGAAGTTGCGGTATTCGGCGCTGGCGGCAAACGCCGCGGTGCAGAAACTGCTGTGATGCCGCCCCACGGCCTGTTCACGCGTCAATCCCAGAAGCGCCAGGAAATTGTCGTTGGCACGGCTCAATGAGCCATCGAGCTCGAACTCCGCAATCGCCATCACACGATCCAACGCACTCAACTGCGCCAGTTGCTGCGCAACCGGGCTTTCGTCTTCAGGGCATACCAACATCTGCAGTTCCTAAGATCGGGGGAAAGTCTCCGCCCGGCACATCCGCGACATCACGGCTTGCGCCATATTGTTTCACGCTGTGTCGAAAGCCACTTTTGCCCGATGGTCCCTCTTGCAGTTTGGCGCCCCTCTCAGGGCAAGCGCTCACCCCGCTCCCGGCCGACAAAACGCAGGCCCACGCCGGGCTCGGTGATGATGTATTGCGGCGCGGCCGCATCGTCGCCGAGCTTGTGGCGCAGCTTGCCGACCAGGATGCGCAGATAGTGGGCATCCTCCTCGTGCGTGGGTCCCCACATCTCGCGCAGCAGCTGGGGCTGGGTCAGCAGCCGGCCCGGCTGCTGGGCCAGCAGCGACAGCAGCGCGAACTCCTTGCGCGTCAGCGCCACCGGCTGGCCCTGCAGATGCACTTCGCGCTGCGCCAGGTCGATGCGCAGCACGCCGTCGTCATAGGCCGCGGCCACCTCGCCCTGGCGGCTGGCGTTGCGCAGCAGCGCGCGTATGCGCGCCATCAGTTCCTCGATGCCGAAGGGCTTGGTCACATAGTCGTTGGCGCCCGCATCGAGCAGCGCGACCTTCTGGTCCTCGCTGGAGCGCACCGTGAGCACGATCACCGGCACCCGCGACCATTGGCGCAGCTCGCGCAGCACGTCCTGGCCGTCGCGGTCCGGCAGGCCCAGGTCGAGAATCACCAGATCGGCGCCCTGCGTCGCGAGGATGGACAGCCCCTGCTCGCCGGTATCGGCAAGCTGCGTGCCGTATCCCTGCGAGCGCAGGCTGATGTCGATGAACTTGCGGATCTGCGGTTCGTCGTCAATGACCAGCACGCGCGCCGCGGGCGTGGTCGGGGAGGCTTCATGGCCGACGTTCATGGGGTGTTCTCCAGCAGGGGCTGCTCGCCCCAGGGCAGTGTCAGACGGATGGTGGTGCCGCGCCCGCCGGGCCCGGCCAAGGCCTCGACCCGGCCCATGTGGGCGCCGATGATGCCTTGAACGATGGTCAGGCCCAGGCCGGTGCCCTGGCGGCCGCGGTCGCCGCGCTCCACGCTGTAGAACATGTCGAAGATGCGGCTGCGCTCGTCTTCGGGAATGCCCGGGCCGCTGTCGCAGACGTCGATCTGCATCTGGTCGTCCTCGGTGCGCCGCACCACGACGCGCAGCGCCTCGCCGCGCGGCGAGAACTTGGCGGCGTTTTCCATCACATTGAACAGCGCCTGCTCGATCAGCGCGGGGTGCACATGGGCCAGCGGCAGGCCCGCGGGAATGTCGATCTCCACGCGCGTATGCGCCACGTAGCGCTGCAGGCGCCGGCTGGCCGATCCCACCAGCTCATCGATGCCTATCCAGTCGCGCGTGAGCGTCAGGCCCTGGTGGCCCAGGCGCGTCATGTCAAGCAGGTTCTGTATGTAGCGGTCCAGCCGCTCGCCTTCGAGGCGTATGGTCTCCAGCAGGGTCTTGCGGTCGTCCTCGTCCATGTCCTTGCCGTAGCTCGCCAGGCTGTCGGCCGCGCCTATCATCGACGACAGCGGCGAGCGCAGATCGTGCGACACCGAAGACAGCAGCGCCGAGCGCAGGCGCTCGGTTTCGCCCGTGACACGCGCAACTTCGAGATCGGACACCAGGCGCGCGCGCAGCGCCGCCTGGGCGATGTCCTCGACCATGCTTTCGGCCAGCCGCCGCTGCTCGAACGTCAGCCGCGACATGCCCGCGGGAAACTGCAGGCCGACGACGCCCAGGCTGCCCTGGTGCACCGGCAAAAACCACCAGGCCGAATAGGTCAGCGTATCGGTATAGCGCCCGCTGGGCTGGCCATGCGCCTGGGTCCAGTCGGCGGCGGCTCTGTCCTTCTCGCCCAGGCTCTGGGCGACGGCCTGCGGCCCGGCTTCGCCATTGATGCTGACCCAGGCCCTGGCCTGCAGCGTGTCCTCGAGCGCGCTGACGCCGGCGGCAATCACCTGGCCCAGATCGGCGGCCTTGGACAGCTGCCGGCCCAGGTTCTGCATGGCCGTCGCATGGGTGTTTGCCGCGCGCAGCGCCACCACCTGCATGCGCAGGCGCGAAGCCAGCCGCCCGCCGATCAGCGCCGCGGCGAGAAACATCACCACCGTGATCACTCCGCGGTGGGCGCCGATAAACAGCGTGAACCGTGGCTCGATGAAAAAGAAGTCGTAGGCCAGAAAGCACAGCACGGCGGTCGCAAACGCCGTGACCATGCGCGTGCGCGAAGCCACCAGCAGCACCGCGATCAGGAACACCATGGACAGATCTTCGTGCCCGAGATAGCGCCGCCCCAGCGCCGCCACGCCGACGGCGCCGGCGGTTGCCAGCAGCACCAGCGCGCTCTCGCGCCGCGTCCAGCGCGCGCTGCTCCAGTCGGGCAGGCGGCGCGCGCGCTGGCGCGCCTGCGGCGTGCTGACGATGGTCAGCTCGTAGCGCGCGCCGCGCTGCAGCAATTGCTGCGTCAGCGTGCGATTGAAGATGCGCGCGATCGGCCGCTCGCGCGTGCGGCCGATCACGATGGAGCGCGCGCCATGCGCCGCGGCCGCGTCGAGAATGGCCTGCGCCAGATCGGTGCCGTGCAGTATCTCGGTGCTGCCGCCCAGGTTGCGCGCCAGGGCAAACGCCTTGTCGAGCTCCATCTGGCGCGCCTGCTCGTCGCGCGTGGCGCTGCTGCGGTCGCTGGCGATCTGATCGGCGTCGCTGGCCTGCGCCGCCGCCGAGCGACCGGTCTCCACGCTGACCACCGACCAGGGTGCGCCGCGGCGCTCGGCAATGCGGCAGCCGGCGCGCACCAGGTATTCGGACTGCCCCAGCCCGTCAATGGCCACCAGCACATGGCGCTGAATGGCAATGCCGTCCAGGCCGCGCGCCGCGCGCGTCTCGCGCAGGTCGGTGTCGACATGGTCGGCAACGGTCTGCATCGCAAGTTCGCGCAGGGCCGTGAGGTTGGAAGGCGAGAAGAACGCCTGCAGCGCCTGGCTGGCCTGCTCGGGCAGATAGACCTTGCCCTGGTTCAGGCGCTCTATCAGTTCGCGCGGCGGCAGATCGACCAGGCGGATGTCGCGCAGGCGCTCGAAAAGCGCGTCGGGCACGGTTTCGCTGACGCGAATTCCCGTGATCTGGTGCACCACATCGTTGAGGCTTTCAAGATGCTGGATATTGAGGGTGGTGTAGACATCGATGCCCGCGTCCAGCAGTTCGTCGACATCCTGCCAGCGCCGCTCGTGGCGGCTACCGGGCGCGTTGCGGTGGGCCAGTTCGTCAACCAGGGCCACGGCCGGGCGGCGCGCCAGCAGCGCATCGAGATCCATTTCCTCCAGCCAGCGGCCCTGGTACTCGATGCGCTTGCGCGCCAGCAGCGGCAGGCCTTCGACCAGCGCCAGCGTCTCGCTGCGGCCATGGGTCTCGACCATGCCTATCACCACGTCATTGCCCTGGCGGTACAGCTCGCGCGCGCGCGTCAGCATGGCGTAGGTCTTGCCCACGCCGGGCGAGGCGCCCAGAAAGACCGTGAGCCTTCCCGCGGCCTCGCGCCGCAGCGTGCCCATCAGCGCGTCCGCCTGTTGTGCATGTTCAAAGCCCATGGGGCCGCAGCTTGCTGCTGTTCATGTTTGCATTTCCCATCCCTCAAGCCTACAGATTATTCTTCGCATGCTCAGCCAGTTTGAGCGCTGTCTTGGCCACCGTGGGTGAAACGATCACCACCCGCCTGTCGTTGGCATTGCCCACGGCCAGCGCAAAGCCCAGCGCGGCCACGCCGGCCACGGCCATGCGCACCGGCAGCCGCTGGCTGGCGAGAAAGCCGCGCACCGCCGCCCAGCCTATGGCATTCGATGGAAAGCGCACGCGGCACATCGGCGGCGTCGCGCCCAGCACCACCATTTCCAGCTGCTCCCGGCCCGCGGCCACGCCCACGCTCAGGCCTGCGTTCAACGCACGCTCCCGGGGGCCGGCGGGGCCGCGCCGTCCAGCGCGATATTGAGCGCCAGCACATTCACCCGCGGCGCGCCCAACAGCCCCCATTGCCGGGCTTCGGTGTGCTGCGCGAGCAGCGCCGCCACCGCCTCGGGCGCCAGGCCCCGCGCGCGCGCCACGCGCGCCACCTGGATGGCCGCGGCCTGCGGGCTCACATGCGGATCGATGCCGCTGCCCGACTGCGTGACCAGATCCGAAGGCACGGCCGCGGGCGCAACGCCTTCGCGCTGCGCGACTTCGGCGCGCGCCGCGTCCAGCCGGGCGCGCAGTTCGGGCGAAGTGCGCGACTGGTTGCTGCCACCAAGCGCCATCGGGTCGTAGCCCGCGGCCGAAGGGCGCGACTGGAAATAGCGCGCGCTGGTGAACGGCTGTGCCACCAGCGCCGAGCCGAGCACGCGGCCGTCGCGCTCGATCAGGCTGCCGTTGGCCGCGGCGGGAAACAGCGCCTGCCCCAGGCCCACGCCGGCCAGCGAGTAGAGAAAGCCGAAGCCGGCCAGGCAGATCACGCTCAGGCCCAGCGCGCCGCGCAGCAGGCCTTTGTCGCAGATGCCGGGAGGGTGCGGTTGAACGGTGCGCAAAGTGGCGGCAAGCGTGTCGCCGGAAAGTGTAGGAATGCTCATGGCAATGACCTCAGAGAACAAACAGCGTCGACAGCACGACGTCGATCAGCTTGATGGCGATGAAGGGCAGCAGCAGCCCGCCCACGCCGTAGACCAGCATGTTGTTGCGCAGCAGCTCGGTCGCGCTTGCGGGCCTAAAGCGCACTCCGCGCAGCGCCAGCGGAATCAGCAGCGGAATGATCACGGCGTTGAAGATCAGCGCCGACAGCACCGCGCTGGACGGGCTGGACAGCTGCATCACGTTGAGCGCGGCCATCTGGGGAATCGCCACCGCGAACAGCGCGGGCAGGATGGCAAAGTATTTGGATACGTCGTTGGCCAGCGAGAACGTGGTCAGCGCGCCGCGCGTGATCAGCTGCTGCTTGCCGATCTCTACCACCGCCAGCAGCTTGGTCGGGTCCGAGTCCAGATCGACCATGTTGCCGGCTTCCTTGGCGGCCTGCGTGCCCGAGTTCATCGCCAGCCCGATATCGGCCTGGGCCAGCGCCGGCGCGTCGTTCGTGCCGTCGCCGACCATGGCCACGAGCCGGCCCTGGGCCTGCTCGGCGCGGATGCGCGCGAGCTTGTCCTCGGGCCTGGCCTCGGCAAGGTAGTCGTCGACGCCGGCCTCGGCCGCGATATGCGCTGCCGTGAGCTTGTTGTCGCCGGTGATCATCACCGTCCTGATGCCCATCTCGCGCAGCCGCGCAAAGCGCTCCTTGATGCCGTGCTTGATCACATCGGACAGCTCGATCACGCCCAGCACATGGCGGCCGTCGCTGACCACCAGCGGCGTGGCGCCGGTGCGCGCCACCTGGGAGACGCGGGCCTCGAGTTCGGCCGGAACATGGCCTTCAAGCGCCAGCACATGCGCGGTGATCGCATCCAGCGAACCCTTGCGTATCACGCGTTCGCCCGGCAGGTCCACGCCCGACATCCGGCTTTGCGCCGAGAACGGGACGAAACGCGCGTTTTCCGGCTCGACGATCTGCTCGCCCTTGTCGCGCGCCAGCTTGACCACCGACTTGCCTTCGGGCGTGGGGTCGGCCAGCGAGGCCAGCAGCGCGGCCTGGCGCAGCTGCGCCGCGTCCACGCCGGCCAGTGCGTGCAAGGCCGTGGCCTGGCGGTCGCCATAGGTGATGGTGCCGGTCTTGTCGAGCAGCAGCACATCGACGTCGCCCGCGACTTCGACGGCCTTGCCCGACTTGGCCAGCACATTGGCCTTGAGCGCGCGGTTCATGCCTGCAATGCCGATGGCCGGCAGCAGCCCGCCAATGGTGGTTGGAATCAGGCACACCAGCAGCGCGATCAGCAGCACGAAGTTGACTTCCACGCCCACGAAGCCGCCAATGAACGGCAGCGTCACGACGACGATGGCAAAGGTCAGCGTCATCACCATCAGCAGGATGCCCAGCGCGATCTCGTTGGGCGTCTTCTGCCGGTTCGAGCCTTCGACCAGCGCAATCATGCGATCCAGAAAGCTGTGGCCGGGCTCGGCGGTGACGCGCACCACGATGCGGTCCGACAGCACCTTGGTGCCGCCGATCACGCCGGAGCGGTCGGTGCCGGCCGCGCGCAGCACGGGCGCCGATTCGCCGGTCACGGCCGCTTCGTTGATGGTGGCCAGGCCCTGCTCGATTTCGCCGTCGGCGGGCACCAGCTGGCCGGCCTCGACCAGCACCAGATCGCCGGGGCGCAGATCGGCCGCGGAGACCGTCGCCTCCTGGCCGTTGGCATCGATGCGCCGCGCCATCAAGTCCTTGCGTGCTTTGCGCAGCGACGCGGCCTGGCCGCGGCCGCGCGATTCCGCCACCGCCTCGGCGTAGTTGCCAAACAGCACCGTGAGAAACAGGATGGCCGTCACGGCCCAGCCAAAGCCGGGAGTGGACAGTCCCGCCAGCGTTGCCGCGGCGGTCAGCAGCGTGCCGGCCCAGACCACGGCCATCACCGGGTTCTTGACGATGTGCTGCGGCGCGAGTTTGACAAAGGCATCGAGCAGAGCTCTTTGATGACCCTGCCGGGGTTGATTTGCAGTATTCATGGAGTTTCCTTCAACGTGCCAGCAGTTGCGTCAATGCGAGATGGTCGGCCACGGGGCCCAGCACCAGCACCGGCATGAACTGCAGCAGCGTGAGAATGACGACGATGCCGGTCAGCGTCAGCGCGAAGGTGGGCGTTTCCACCTGCAGGCTGCCCGCGCTTTCGGGGGCGCGGCGCTTGCGCGCCAGCATGGCGGCAATGGCCAGCGGAATCAGCAGCGCCGGATAGCGGCCCGCGGCCAGCACGAAGGCGCACGACAGGTTCCACCAGCGCGTGGCGTCGCCCAGGCCCTCGAAGCCCGAGCCGTTGTTGGCAAAGGCCGAGACATATTCATAGAACACCTGGCTGATGCCGTGAAAGCCCGGGTTGGAATTGCCGGCCAGGCCTGGCACCGCCAGCGCGGTCGCGGTGAATCCCAGGATCACCAGCGGCTGCCACAGCACCAGCACCGCCAGCAGCTTGACTTCAGGCCCTTCGATCTTGCGACCGAACAGCTCGGGCGTGCGCCCCGTCATCAGGCCCGCAATGAACACGCTCAGCAGCAGGTAGACGATGAACTGCTGCAGGCCGCAGCCCACGCCGCCCCAGATGGAATTGATCAGCATGTTGGACATCGCCACCAGGCCCGTGAGCGGCGCCGACGAGTCCAGCATCAGATTGACCGAGCCGTTGTTGATCTGGGTGGTGCTTGCCGCCCACAGCGCCGAAGCCTCGGCGCCCAGGCGCACCTCCTTGCCCTCCATCAGCGCGATGTCCTGGGCACTGGCGGAATGGGCTTCCGACCACAGCGACAGCCCCGAGGAGATCACCGACATGCACAACATGGTGCCAAGCACCATGGCGCCAAACCGGCGCCGTCCGGTGAACGGGCCGATCATGAAGATGATCGAGACCGGAATCAGCGCAATCGCCAGCAGCTGCAGGAAGTTCGACAGCGGCGTGGGGTTCTCCAGCGCCACCGTGCTGTTGGGGCCATACCAGCCGCCGCCATTGCTGCCCAGCTGCTTGATGGCCACCATCGGCGCCACCGGGCCCAGCGGAATCTTCTGCTCACTAAACTGCTGCGTGGCATCGACGGGACTGGCGACGGGCCCGGCCGCCAGTGTCGCAGGAACGCCCTGCCAGGTCAGCAGCAGCGACAGCACCAGGCACAGCGGCAGCACGAAGCGCAGCGTGGCGCGCACCACGTCGGCCCAGAAGTTGCCGACGTCAATGGCCGGCGGCTCGTCTTCGACGCGCTGCGCCGTCTGCGCCGTCTGCGCCGTCTGCGCCTGGCGACCGCCAAACAGTCCGCGCAGCGTGGCGACCACCACGGCCAGACCCATCACCGGCGTGACCACCTGCAGACCGACAATGCCCGTCATCTGCGACAGATAGGACAGCTGCGCCTGGCCGGAATAATGCTGCTGGTTGGTGTTCGTGAGAAACGACACCGTGGTGTGCAGCGCCAGGTCCCAGCGCATGTTGGCAATGCCGTCGGGGTTGAGCGGCAGCCAGGCCTGGGTCATGAAGATCGTCCAGACCGCCAGCGCCAGCAGCAGATTGCTCAGCAGGAAGGCGCCCGCGTAGCCGCGCCAGCCCATGCCGGTCTCGGGGCGCGTGCCCAGCAGGGCATACAGCGGGCGTTCCAGCCAGCCAAACAGCGCGTCGGCGCGCATCGGCGCGCCGCGCATCACCGCCGCGAGGTAGTGGCCCAATGGCCAGCCCAGGGCGACCACCAGCGCAAGAAACAAAGCAAATTCAATCATGGTGCAAGGCTCCGTGAATGCCGGGAAAACGGATGGATGTAGGGCATCACATGGCCCTTAGAAAGCGGCCTGCAGCGCGAATTCGGCGCGGCTGCCCGCCATGCCGGCAAACAGGCGCCGCGCGGCGCCGTCGGTCGCATGCCAGCTGAGGCGGGCTTCGAACGGCGCCTGGAAGGCCCAGACCAGGCCGATGGCGCCATGGGTGTAGCTGGGTGCATAGCCAGCGTCGAGCAGATAGCGCGCGACGCTGGCCTCAAGGCGCCATTGCGCGTCAATGGGCACGCGCGCGCCCAGCAGCAAGTAGGTGCCGCGCCGACCGCCGGCCATGGCATTGTCGGAATGGCCCAGCGCCAGCCAGTAGTTGTCGCGCCAGGTCGCGCTGGCGTTGAGCTCGTTCCAGTTCAGGCGCAGGGCAGCCGACGGGTACTGGTAGCGCAGCAGATACAGGTCCAGCGCCCAATCCGCGGCGATCTTGCCGCTCCAGCCCGCGGCAAGGTCGAACTCCGAACGCGCGCCGTTGTCGGGCGCGAACTTGACGCCCGAGCCCCAGACCGAGGCATACAAGCCCGTCGAATGGGCATATTTGAAGCCGCCCTGCAGCGCGGGATCTTCACGCGTCTGCGAGGAGCCGCGCCAGACATAATCGGAAGTCAGCGCGGCATTGCCTGACCATTGAGCACACGCCTGGCCAGACATTGCGCACAGCAAAATACCGGTCGAAAGAGCCGTGGCCCCTCGAACACCTTGAATACCGAAACGCATAGGAATTTATCGAAACTTGATGGCGAAATAGCCAGCGACAAGTATTCGCTCAAGCTGCGTAAATTCTCTATACCAACAAGGGCTAGGCACATAAATTCGGCGTAAATTCTCTTGACGGCAATAGCCTGCGGCCAGGCATGCACAGAGGGATACCCGACGAATTTACGCCGAATTTACGACGCTTGAGAGCGCCCTGAGCTAAGCTTGCGGGATGCAATCGATCAGGGCTTTCTCATGCACTATGTAGTCCATGATGTGATTTTCGTCACCTTTGTGGTGATTTTCTTTTTGGCATTATTTCGGACCGGGCAGAAACTCCTGCAATGGTTGGAAAACCACAAAGGCCGGCTTTCCACCAAAGCCTCCCAGCCCCAGGCAACGGTTATCAAGAATCAGCCGCGTTAATCGCCCCGATCGATTACACCGGCCTATTTTTCGGCTTGCGCGCACTCCAGCAGACTGCGCACCCAGCGAATGCGCGTCGAGGTGTTGAGCCACAGCAGGCCCAGCTCGCGGCTGGGGCTGCAGGCCAGGCCTTGGCCGTGGGGCAGCGGCGGCAAGGCCAGCGCGCAGATCGGCCGCTGGCGCGTCAGCGCCTGACCGATGTCCGGCACCAGGCCCACGCCCAGGCCCTGCTCGACCATCATGGCCACCGCCAGCACCGAATTGAGTTCCAGTCTTTCCCGCGGCGCAATGCCCAGCGCCTTGAGATAGCGGTCCGCGAGCTTGCCGCCCGCAAGCTGGCGGTCGTAACGCACCAGCGGCCGGGTGCGCAGCAGCTGCAGCGGGTCCTGTCCGGCGTCCGCCTGGGCCACGAGCAGCACCAGCGGTTCCTGGCGCAATGCGGCCCAGCTCACGGTCTTGGGCAGATCAAATGAAGGCTTGAGGCACAGTGCCGCGTCCAGCGTCGACTGCAGCAGCGCGGTATACAGATCGGGCGTCAGGCCCACCCGCACCGTCACACGCACGCTTTCATGGCGTGCGACAAAGGCGCGCATCACATCCGGCAAAAAGCCATGCAGGGCGGTATTGACCGTGCCCAGCCGCAGCTCGCCATGGTCGGTGTCGCTGGCCACCCATTCTCGCAGCTGATCGCAGTCCTGCACCAGCTGCTGGCCGCGCTCGAACAACCGCTCGCCCGCGGCCGTGGGGCGCACGCTGCGGCCATGGCGCACCAGCAGCACCACGCCCAGCATCTGTTCGAGCCCGCGCATCTGCTGGGCCACGGCAGCCGGGCTGATATCGAGCTGGCGCGCGGCCTCGGACATCGATCCGCTTTCGATGACCTTCAAGAAATTCTGAATGTATTTGATGTCCATCTCGCACATTTTCTTTCAATAAAAGAAAGCGCCAACGGCTTGGACACGCTTGCCCCCTGGTCCACACTGGCGCCAGGCCCAGCCATCAATCAGGAGACTTTCATGCGCCCCATCGAGACCCACGCCTTGCCTCTTTCGTCACGCCGCGCCTGGCTGCAGTCCACTGCGGCCATGGCGGCCGCGGCCGCCCTGCCCGTCTGGGCGCAAGGCCGGGCCAAGGGCGGTGGCCGGCTGGTCGTGCCGTTTGCACCGGGCGGCGGCAACGATGTGTTTGCACGCCAGATGACGCATGGCCTGCAGGAGATGTTCGGCTACAACATGATTGTCGAAAACAAGGCCGGCGCCGGCGGCAATCTGGGCACCGAAATGGTGGTGCGCGCCGCGCCCGAAAGCGAGACCTATCTGCTGGGCCATACGGGCACGGTGTCCATCAATCCCGTGCTCTACAAGGGCCTGAAGTTCAACGCCGCTACCGACCTGCAGCCGGTGGCGATGTTCGCCTCCTCGGCGCTGCTGCTGGTGGTGCCCGAAAGCTCGCCCATACGCTCGGTGGCCCAGCTGGTCCAGGCCTTGCGCAGCCGCGGCCTGCAGATGAACTACGCGTCCAGCGGCGCGGGCACCGGCGGCCATCTGACCGGCGAAATGCTCACCCACATGCTGGGCGTCAAGGCCACGCATGTGCCCTACAAGGGCACGGCACCGTCGCTCACCGACGTTGCCGGCGGCCTGGTCGACTTCAGCTTCAGCGTGATTCCCGCGGCCCAGGCGCTGGTCAAGGCCGGCAAGCTGCGCGCGCTGGCGATCAGCGGCGCCCAGCGCCATGCGCAGCTGCCCGACGTGCCCACGGTGGCCGAAGCCGGCGTGCCCGAGCTTGCCCAGTTTGAAAGCTCATTGACCTATGGCCTGCTTGCGCCCAAGGGCACGCCGGCAGCGCAGGTGAAGAAGCTGGCCAAGGAAGTGCTGCAGGTCGCGGCCCTGCCCGCTTTCCAGTCCAAGCTCGGCGTCGAGGGCGCGGTCCCGCTGCTCGGCGACGCCAAGGCCTATGCAACCAAAATCCAGCAGGAAAGCAGCAAATGGGCGGCCGTGATCAAGGCCTCGGGCGCCTCGGTTTGAGCGCCATGACCTCCTTGATGCACGCCTACCTGCGCCCGCAGGATGCAGACCTGCTGTTTGACGATGGACAGTGGATTGCCGCCATGCTGCGCTTCGAGTCCGAGCTGGCCCAGGCCCAGGCCGAATGCGGCGTCATTCCCGAGGTTGCGGCCCAGGCCATTGCCCAGGCCTGCGCCACGGTGCAGATCGACGTGCAGTCGCTGGCCGCGCGCGCCCACTGCAGCGGAGCGATGGGCATGGCCATCCTGCAGCCGCTGCAGCAATGGCTGCGCGCCCACCGCCCCGAAGGCCTGGACTGGCTGCACTGGGGCTCGACCACCCAGGATGTGGTCGATACCGCCCATGCGCTGCTCACGCGCCAGGCGCTGCAAAGCCTGCTGGCCGAACTGCAGGCGCTGCAGCAGGGCCTGATGCATCTGGCGCAGCGCCATGGCGCGACACCGATGCTCGCGCGCAGCCTGATGCAGCCCGCCCAGGTCACGAGTTTCGGCTTCAAATGCGCGCAGTCGGCCGCGGCACTGCAGCGCTCGCGCCAGCAACTGCAGGCGCTGGCCGCGCAGGCCTTGTGCGTGCAGCTCGGCGGTGCCGTCGGCAACCGCGCAACGCTGGGCAGCTCGGCCGCGGCCGTGGAGCAGGCGCTGGCGCGCCGGCTGGGCCTGCAGTGCTGCGGCTACAGCTGGCACACGCAGCGCGATGCCTGGCTGCGCCTGGCCATGGAAGTCGCGGTCTGCGGCGGCAGCCTGGCAAAACTCGCCAAGGACTGGTCGCTGATGTCGCAATACGAAGTCGGCGAGCTGCATGAAGCGCCGCGCGGCAGCACGTCCAGCGCCATGCCGCACAAGCGCAATCCCGTGCACTGCATGCAGGCCGTGGCCCAGACCCAGCCCGTGCCCCAGCTCGCGGCCACGCTGCTGGCCTGCATGGCCCAGGCCCATGAACGCGGTCTGGGCGAATGGCAGGCCGAAGTCGCGCATGCGGCCAGCCTGTGGCGCCATGTGCATGCGGCCGCGGCCGCGCTGCGCAGCGCGGCCCAGGGCCTGCATGTGGACAGCGTGCGCATGCAGCAGCACATCGACGGCCTGCAGGGCGTGGTGTATTCCGAGGCGCTGGCCCAGGTGCTGGCCCCGGTGCTGGGCAAGCCCGCGGCCCAGGCGGCAGTCGCCGAATGCGCGGCCCAGGCGCTGAGCCAGGCCGAACCGCTGCACCTGCTGCTGGGCCGCTGGCTGCAGCGGCCCAGCGCCGCGATCGACCCCCAGATCACGAAGGCGCTGGCCGAAGCCGTCGACCCACGCCAGGCCGTCCAGTCCTCGGCCCAAGCTTGCCAGGATCTGCTGGCCCTGATCCACACCACCACCGACAAGGAGCCCGCACATGCCCGCCATCCATGAAGACAGCCTGCGACAAGGCCTGCACAACCGCCGCCGCGTGCTGGGCGAAGCCTGGGTCACGCAATCCGTGGACAACGCCAATGCGCTCAATGTCGAGTTCCAGCGCATGATCACCAGCTATGCCTGGGACGGCATCTGGAGCCGTCCGGGGCTGGAACGCCGCACGCGCCGCATCATGGTGCTGGCCATCACCGCCGCCATGGGACGCTGGGAGGAGTTCGAGCTGCATATCCGCACCGGCCTGCTGGCCGATCCGGCCGACCCCGAGGCTGCGGCACTGGACCTGGCAACGATACAGGAAGTGCTGCTGCAGACGGCAGTCTATGCAGGCGTGCCCGCCGGCAATACCGGCATGGCGATGGTGATGAAGGTCCTGCGCGAGCTCGACCGCGTTCCGCTCAAGGCCGATTTTTTCGCGCCGCCTGCCGCTGCCGTGCCGTAAGCCTTCAGGACATATCGATGTCCTCGGCCTGCATCGCATAGACGGCGTAGAGCGGCACGCCAAACAGCGCCCGGAACCCGGGGCCGATCAGGCTGTAGGGCAAGCCATAGCCTTCCATGATGTTGAAAGTCTCGACCAGGCGCAGCCGTTCATGCGCCTGCGTCAACTCCGACAGGCTCCTGGGCCCCCAATGGAACTCGGCCGCCGTGTGCTTGACCGAAGGGTGCTGCCTGGCGCGGCCCATGGCCAGCCAGCACATCACATCAAAGGCAAGCGACGATCCCGCGGGCGCGCGTTCGCCAAATGTTCGCAGTATGGCCTGCACCGCGTCGGGTCGCAGATACATGAGCACCCCTTCGCACAGCACAAACACCGGCGCGCCGGCGCGCGTGGCCGGCAACCCCAGGCATTCCCACCAGTCGGGGGCGGTGAGGTCCAGCGGCAGCACCTCATGGCGCCTGCCGCTCACCGGCAGCAGCGCCTGGCGTATCGCCAGCACCTCGGGCAAGTCGGCATCGGTCATGCGCGCCTGCCCATTGTCCAGCCACTGGAAATAATTCGACAGGCCGCAGCCCAGATTCACCACATGGGCATCGGGATGCACCTGCAGAAACTGCGCGGCCAGCGCCCGAAAGCGCTGCGTGCGCACCAGCACGCCGTAGACGCTGTGCCGATCGCGCAAGCATTCAAGGCCGTCGTCGCCCAGCGCCTTGAGAATGCGTGCGGCATGGGCATCGCCCAGCGCCAGCGCGGGAAACATCGCATCGCCAAAAGCACGCGCCGCCAGCGGAATGCGCAGCGTCGACGGCACGGCCGACAGCGCTGCATACGCGCCAGCGGGCGGGGCAGGTGTTGCGCAAATGTTTGAACTCTTGTCCATCTTCACCTCCAGAAAGCCAGGCCATGCACGCCTGGCGATCTCCGAAGGAGCGGACCGTTATGTCGCCTGCGCATGGACAGGGAACTTTCATTGCATCGCAGGGAAAAAAAGCATGGCTGGCCGGCGAACCGATGGCTAGCAAAAACGACCTTGGAGACGGTGAAGTCTCGGATCGCCCCACGATGAAACGGGTGGAGAAGGCCGCGTTGTGCTGCGCTCTCCAATGGCTGCATCTTAACTCTCTTGAGAATGAATATCATTCAATAACCTTGCGCACCGCAAGGATCTGCGCCGGCACCGGCCACCAGCCGATGCAGCGGCAGGCCCGCAATGCGTGTCAGGAGGTCGCCGCGGGCGTCGTCCCCGCAGGCCACGGTTGTGGTCTTCGCCAGCGCGCGCAGCGGGCTGGCGGGTCACGCGCGAGCAGACAACCCGGCCAAGGCGCCAGCGCCGGCGTTCTGGGCGAAAATGTCCGCACATGCTCAGCCTGCGCGGCAGGCGCGCGCGCCGCGCTGGCCGCTGGCGCCGCGCCCCCAGGCTGCAAGAGAGGCAGCAGCTTCCTCGACAGCGCGAAGCAGCATTTCGCCGCTCCCCTGTTGCAAGCCACACGAAATACAGAAAGTGATCCGTCATGCAGATAGCCACCTGGAACGTCAACTCCCTCACCGTGCGCCTGCCCCAGGTGCTTGACTGGCTGCAAGCCAATCCGGTCGATGCGCTGGCCCTGCAGGAACTCAAGCTGACCGATGACAAATTCCCGCTGCTGGCGCTGCAGGAAGCCGGCTACCACGCGGTCACCCATGGGCAAAAGACCTATAACGGCGTTGCCATCCTGAGCCGCACGCCGGCGCGCGACGTGGTGCGCAACATCCCCGAGCACGACGACCCGCAGGCGCGCATCATTGCGGCCACGCTTGACACCGCCAGCGGCCCGCTGCGTCTGATCAATGGCTACTTCGTCAACGGCCAGGCGCCGGGCAGCGAAAAGTTCGCCTACAAGATGCGCTGGCTGGAAGCGCTGCGCGAATGGGTGCGCAAGGAGCTGGCGGCCAACGAAAGGCTGGTGCTGGTCGGCGACTTCAACGTCGCGCCCGAGGACCGGGACTCGTTTGACCCCGAAGGCCTGCGCGAGACCATTCACCACACCAGCGAGGAGCGCCAGCATTTCCGCGATCTGCTGGAGATGGGCATGACCGATGCGTTCCGGATGTTCGAGCAGCCAGACAAGAGTTTTTCCTGGTGGGATTACCGCATGCTGGGCTTCCAGAAGAATCGCGGCCTGCGCATTGACCATATCCTGGTCAGCGAAGCGCTGCGTCCGAGCGTCAGCGCCTGCGTGATCGACCGCGCGCCGCGCAAGAACCCGCAGCCCAGCGATCACGCTCCCGTGGTCGTCACGCTGGGCTGATATCGGCCCGGGCCTGGGGCGCCGAACTCAATGCGGCAGATCCGAGCGCAGCCAGTGCAGCGCTTCTATGCCGCGCTGCACGGCCATGGCCTGGCGCAGCAAGATGGTGCGTGCGGCTTCGGGCAGGCCCTGGCGCAGCGCCGCCCTGTACGCCATCAGCAGCATTCTCTCGGCGTCTTCGCTGGCGTCCAGCACCGATTCGTTGCTTTGCGGCGCAATGGCCGACTTGATCGATTCCCAGCCGCGCAGCAAGGTGTCGGCAAATACCCGCTCGCCCTTGTTGTGCATGGGCAGGGCAAACTCATGCGCCAGTTCGGCACAGGCGGCTTCAAAAGCCTGCAGGTGGCGCTGCAGCATCTGCTGCAACAGGCCAACAGGCGCCTGCGCTACGGCAGTCTGCAGATTTTTGGCCGTCTGCAGGTTCAGATGCTGCAGCCCTTGCAGCACCGCCAGCAGCTGCGCCTGCGACAGGCCCAGCACGGGATCGGTATGGCGCACGCGTTCCCAGGCGGCTTGCACGGCGCTTGACACCTGGCGCCAGGCCAGCAGGCTCACGCCCTTGCTGTGAGGCCATTGTGCCTCGAGCACCGGAAGCACCGACGCCAGATCGCCCGGATATTGCACAGCGGCTTTCCAGCCAAGCTCATACGCCGGCCGGTATTGGTCATAGCCGCGACCGCTCACATAGTTGGGCTGCAGATGGTAGTGGTCGTGCCAGAAAGCGTCCTGGAGGACATCCTGCGTGGCCTGGATCTTGGGATCGCCGTTGGCGGCGTTGCGGGCGGTAGGTGTCTGACGATGCAATTCTTCGCCCCAGCGCAATGGCCGCTGGCTGCGGCGTAAAAAGGAAGAATCGGCAATCTTAGGGTCAGGCATGGAAACGCTCTCCGCACACAAAAGAATATGCTCCCATTGTCGCCAAGCGCGAAGCCGTTTCAGGTCAGTGGGCCCGACGCGCGGGCGTAGGACGGGATGACGCCCGCAACCTGGGCGCGCGGGGCCAGGCGGGCATCACGCGCCGCGCCCTGCCCGCCTTCTCAGTGGTCTTCGCCCGCCTCCAGACCCAGCTCCTGGATCTTGCGGGTGATGGTGTTGCGGCCTATGCCCAGGCGCTGCGCGGCTTCCATGCGCCGGCCGTGGGTGACCTGCAAGGCCGTGCGAATCAGGTGCGACTCGAAACGCCGGCTCAGCACATCCCAGACATCGGCCTGGCCGCTTTCCAGCAACAGGCGCGCCTGCGCGTCCAGCAGCGGCTCCCAGGTGCAGGCCGTGGCGCCCGCTGCCGGCAGCGCGGCGGCGCCCGACACCGGCGCAAAAGCGGCCGCAACGCCCTCCTCGCGCTCGACGACAGGGCTGCTGTCCACCGGGGCAGCGGACGTCGGGGCCACGCCCGCGGGCAGCTCCTGCAGCACTTCGGGCGGCAGGTCCTTGACCGAGATCTGCTGCGCCGGCGCCATCACCGTGAGCCAGTGGCAGATGTTTTCCAGCTGGCGCACATTGCCGGGAAACGAAAACGTCTCGAGCCGCTGCAGCGCCGCTTCGGCAATCCGCTTGGGCTCCACGCCCAGCTGGCGCGCGCTTTGCTGCAGGAAGTGGCGCGCGAGCATGCGCACATCTTCGCGGCGCTCGCGCAGCGCGGGCAGGCGCAGACGAATCACATTCAGGCGGTGGAACAAATCCTCGCGAAACGCCCCGTCGCGCACGCGCAGCTCCAGGTCCTGGTGGGTGGCGGCAATCACGCGCACATGCGACTTCACGGGCGCATGTCCGCCCACGCGGTAGAAATGCCCATCGGACAGCACGCGCAGCAGCCGCGTCTGCAGATCAAACGGCATGTCGCCGATTTCATCGAGAAACAGCGTGCCGCCGTCGGCCTGCTCGAAGCGCCCGCGGCGCTGGGTCTGCGCGCCCGTGAACGCACCGCGCTCATGGCCGAACAATTCGCTTTCCAGCAGGTCCTTGGGGATGGCCGCGGTATTGATTGCCACGAACGGCCCGCCCGACACCGGCGAGTGCTTGTGCAGCGCGCGCGCCACCAGCTCCTTGCCAGAGCCCGATTCGCCGGTGATCAGCACCGTGACCTGGCTTTGGCTCAGCCGGCCGATGGCGCGGAACACGTCCTGCATGGCCGGCGCCTGGCCCAGCATCTCGGCGTTCAGCGGGGCCTGGTCCTCGATGATCTCTTCGCGCTGGCTTTCCTCGACCGCGCGGCGGATGAGCTCCACCGCCTTGGGCAGATCAAAGGGCTTGGCCAGGTATTCAAAGGCCCCGCGCTGGAATGCCGACACGGCGCTGTCAAGGTCGGAATACGCCGTCATGATGATCACCGGCAGGCCAGGCTGCTGGGTGCGCACCTGCTCGAGCAGCTGCAGGCCCGAACCGCCGGGCATGCGAATGTCACTGACCAGCACCTGGGGCGGCTGGCGCGCGGGATCGCTGGCGTCCATGTCGGCCAGCGCCTCGAGCACTTCACGCGGGTTGGTGAAGCTGCGGGTAGGCAGGTTCTCCCTGGCCAGGGCCTTCTCCAGGACGAAGCGGATCGAGGGGTCGTCATCTACTATCCAGATCGGCTTCATACTTTCTTGCTTCCTTCCGCTTGGGTTTGTCATGGACCTCAGGGCAAGGGGATGAGAATGCGGAAATCGGTGCACCCTGGCTGGCTGTCGCATTCGATCAAGCCATCATGCCGCTGCACAAAGGTCTGGGCCAATGTCAGCCCCAGCCCCGATCCACCATCCCGTCCAGACACCAGTGGATAGAAAATCCTGTCCCTGATGGTCTCTGGCACGCCCGGTCCGTTGTCAATCACATGCAATTCCAATGCCAGGCGGTAGCGCTGCTTACCAAAAGTCACCTGGCGCGCGACCCGGGTGCGCAAAGTGATGCAGGCATCGCCCTGCACAATGCGCTGCGCCAGCGCCTGCGCGGCGTTCTGCACGATGTTCAGCACGGCCTGGATCAACTGGGCGCGGTCGCCGCGGAACTCGGGAATCGAGGTGTCGTAGTCACGCCGCACGCTCAGACCCTGCGGGTATTCGACCAGCACCAGCGAGCGCACGCGTTCGCAGACTTCATGGATGTTGACGTCGCCGACCAGATGCGGATGACGGTGTGGCGCGAGCAGGCGATCGACCAGGCTTTGCAGCCGGTCGGCCTCGTGCACGATCACCTGCGTGTACTCGCGCATTTCCGCGCTTTCCAGGTCCATTTCCAGCAGCTGTGCCGCGCCGCGTATGCCGCCCAGCGGGTTCTTGATCTCGTGCGCGAGATTGCGGATCAGCTCCTTGTGCGCCTGCGTCTGCTCGATCAGCCGCTCCTCGCGGTCCTGGCGCACCTGCTGCTCCAGCGGCGACATCTCCAGCAGCACATGGCCCGAGCCTTCGGCAATCGACACGATCACCTGCATGGGAATTGCTTCCTTGGCCTGGCGGCGCAGGCTGGCCTCGAAGCGCAGCGCCGCGTAGTCCTGCTCGCGTGCGCCTTCCATGGCCTTGTGCAGCAGCGCCGGATCGATGAAATGTTCGGCGAAATCGCTGCCTTCGAGCATGCGCCGCGACAGCCCCAGCGCATTTTCCAGCGCGGCATTGGCAAACAGCACCGAGCCGTCGAGCTGCAGCACGGCAATCAGGGTACAAAGCGAGTCAAAGACATGGTAGGCGCTTTGCGCGCGCCGGTTCTCGAGAGAAACAGACATGTATTTCTTCAGTTCACCGGCACATCGGCTGCGGCTGCGGGCAGGCGGGCAATTTCACGCCGCAGACCGGCAATGTCGCTCTGGTAGCGTGCAATCTGCGCCTTGAGATTGGCCGTGCGTTCGATATAGCCCTGGGGATTGCGCAACTCCAGCGCCGTGCGCTCGGGGCTGCCGTTGTTGTATTCGAGCTCGAGCTGGGCCATGCGCTCCTGCGACTTGGCAAGTTCGCCCTGCAAGATGGCGCGGGCGTCGGAATCGCGCGCGCGCTGGGCGCTGCTGTCGGCGCGCGGCGCGGGCGCGGCCGGCGCACCGCTGCGCGCGGCCGGCGCCGCGGGCGCCGCCGACGCCCCGGCGGGTGGTCCGCCATGGATCACGGTCACATGGCCGCCTTCGACCGGCTTGCAGCCGCTTTCCTTGGCGCGCGTCGCATTGTTGGTGTATTCGTTGCCACAGCGGTAGATGGTGCTCTGGGCCGAGGCCAGGGGCGCGAGCAGCGGCAATAACAGGAGTACAAGCAGTTTTTTCATCACAGTCCCTCGGTCACCGGTGGCCTGCGGACAGGCGCGGCGCAGTAACCAACAGTATCGCCTGATCCGGTGACAAACAGGCGAAATGCCCAGGCGCTGTGCGCATCTACCCACAACGCCCTGCGGGCGAAAAAAAAGCGGCTTGCGCCGCTTTCTTCACTTTCCGTGCCTTCCGTTGGGATGGTCCAACATGGGGGCACCGAGCAAGGGCCGCCCCGCAGCGATGGTGCCGTCCCCCTCCACCGAAGGTTGAGAGGGGGAAGCGGCGAAGCCGCTCAGGGGGTGCCTTTATTACAAGGAGTAGTACATGTCGTATTCGACAGGGTGCACTGCCTGGCGGAAACGCGTGACTTCGCCCATCTTCAGTTCGATGTAGGCATCGAGCATGGAGTCCGAGAACACGCCACCCTTGGTCAGGAACGCGCGGTCGGCATCCAGGGCTTCGAGGGCCTGGTCCAGGCTGTGGCACACGGTGGGCACCAGCTTGTCTTCTTCCGGGGGCAGATGGTACAGATCCTTGGTCGCGGCTTCGCCGGGATGGATCTTGTTTTCCACGCCGTCCAGACCGGCCATCAGCAGTGCCGAGAAGCACAGGTAGGGGTTGGCCAGTGGATCGGGAAAGCGCGCCTCGATGCGGCGGCCCTTGGGGTTGGACACGTAGGGAATACGGATAGAAGCCGAGCGGTTCTTGGCCGAATAAGCCAGCTTCACCGGGGCTTCAAAGCCGGGAACCAGACGCTTGTAGCTGTTGGTGCCGGGGTTGGTGATGGCGTTCAGTGCACGGGCGTGCTTGATGATGCCGCCGATGTAGTACAGCGCATAGTCCGACAGACCGGCATAGCCGTCGCCGGCAAACAGGTTCTTGCCGTCTTTCCAGACCGACTGGTGCACGTGCATGCCCGAGCCGTTGTCGCCAGCGTAGGGCTTGGGCATGAAGGTCGCCGTCTTGCCGTAGGTGTTGGCCACGTTCCAGACCACGTACTTGAGCTGCTGCGTCCAGTCGGCGCGTTCCACCAGCGTGGAAAAGCGCGTACCGATTTCGTTCTGGCCGGCGCCCGCCACTTCGTGGTGGAACACTTCGACCGGAATGCCCAGCGATTCGAGAATCAGGGACATCTCGGCGCGCATGTCTTGCGTGCTGTCGACGGGTGGCACGGGGAAGTAGCCGCCCTTGGTGGTGGGACGGTGGCCGCGGTTGCCCGAATCGAATTTGGTGCCGGTGTTCCAGGGCGCTTCGTATTCCTCGATCTCGAAGCTCACGTGGCCGGGTTCATTTGTCCAGCGCACGCCGTCAAAGATGAAGAATTCGGGTTCGGGTCCGAAGTAGGCGGTATCGCCCAGGCCCGAAGCCTTCAGGTAGGCTTCAGCGCGCTTGGCAATCGAGCGCGGATCGCGGTCGTAGGCCTTGCCGTCGCTCGGTTCGATCACGTCACACTGCAGGAACAGCGTGGTTTCTTCGAAGAAGGGGTCGATGTTCGCGGTGGCGGGATCGGGCATCAACTGCATGTCCGAGGCTTCAATGCCCTTCCAGCCAGCCACCGAGGAGCCGTCAAATGCATGGCCCGAAGTGAACTTGTCTTCATCGAAGTGCGACACAGGCACGGTCACGTGCTGTTCCTTGCCGCGGGTATCGGTGAAACGCAGGTCAACAAACTTGACCTCGTTCTCCTTCACCATCT